>Ga0307505_10000012_pt1 | contig 223483 bp, 224 predicted proteins | sample 23_S_MG_FD_202183 | JGI IMG/M metagenome (GOLD analysis project Ga0307505, IMG submission 202183) | Soil microbial communities from Populus trichocarpa stands in riparian zone in the Pacific Northwest, United States - 23_S | ecosystem: Environmental > Terrestrial > Soil > Riparian zone >... | reverse complement strand
GAAAATGAACATCAAGAGCCTTCTTCTCGGCTCGGCAGTGGCTGCGGTCGCTGCTACCGGCGCCCGCGCGGCCGATGCCATCGTCATCGCCGAGCCGGAGCCCATGGAATACGTTCGCATCTGCGACGTCTACGGCGCCGGCTTCTTCTACATCCCCGGCACCCAGAACTGCCTGAAGATCGGTGGCTACGTCCGCTACCAGATGAACTATGACTCCCGCGACTGGGCGACTCCGGCCGTTCCGGCTGTCAACCACAGCTATCGCTTCTCGAAGCTGGCTCGTTTCGCTCCGACCTTCGACGTTCGTTCGGAGACCGAGTGGGGCACCCTGCGCGCCTTCGCCGAGCTTGAGATCGACTGGAACTCGCACACCTGGACCGCTGCTGGCGTTGGCGCCGGCGCCACCCAGGCGACCAACCTGAACCACGCTTACATCGAGCTGCAGCAGTCCATGGGCACGCTGCGCATCGGTAAGGGCGACACCCCGTACGCTCGCTTCACCGGCTACGGCGCCGGCGGCGTCTACGGCGCCGACTACGGCTTCCAGAACAGCGGCGAAGTGTCGTACACCTTCAAGGCCGGCAACGGCTTCTCGGGTGTCATCGCTCTCATCGAGCCGCGCACCGGCCTGTTCGAGCCGAACGTCGAAGGCGGCGTGCAGTTCGCTCAGGGTTGGGGTTCCGTGTCGGGTATGGCCGGCTACGACAACGTCAACAACGTCTGGGGCGCCAAGGGTGTGGCTCGCGTGAACTTCGCGCCTGTCTCGCTCGGCCTGCATGTCTTCTACAGCAGCACCACGGGCGCCAACTGGTACGGCGTTGCCAATCCGAACGGCGGCACTGCCCGTTGGTCGGTTCTGGGTAATGCCCGCGTGGCGGCCTCGGCCAACCTCGACGTCAAGGGCCACTTCCAGTGGTTCGACGTCGGCACCGGCCCGGCTACCTGGCGCGCTGCTGGTGGTCTCGTCGTGAAGCCGTTCGGCAACAACTCGCTCGAGATCCTCCCGGAAGTGCAGTACACCAAGCGTAATGCTGCTGCCGGTGGCGACTACTGGCAGGCGGCTGTCCGCTTCAATCGCAACTTCTAATCGGCTCTCCAGTCGATCTGAAAGGAACCCGGCGGGCAACCGCCGGGTTCTTTCGTTTGGGGTTCGCTCTGGCGCGGGCGCGGACAGCGCCGTTCCACCGCTCAGCAAGCCCGGCGCAAACCTTCAATGAAGTCAGGTGAGATCTACCGCCCGGCGCGGTCGAGAAACGCCTCGATGCGGTTCGGCAATCCGGCGGTGTCCAGCATCGGTGCGTGACCCTGGCCCGCCACCGTCACAGTCTCAGCCGATGGGTGCCGGCTCGCCATCTCGGCCAATGTCCCAGCCGACAGCAGCGTCGAGTTTTCGCCGCGTATTGCCATCAGCGGTACGCCGCAAAGCCCGGTGAACTGCGGCCAGAAGACGGGCAGAGGCCGGTCGAAATCGATGCCTTTCAGCGTCTTAAGCAGGTTGGGGTCGTGGTCGGCCACCGGCCTTCCGTTCTCCTCGCGGTAGATTGCTCGCGCCATCCTGTCCCAGTCGTCAGCCCCGAGTGCCGTAAATGCGGCGCCATAGGCGGATTTGACGATCGTGGCGGCTTCCTCGAAAGACCGCGGCTTCGGCGCGCGCTCGAGGAAGGCGCGGATCTGCGCCAGTCCGGTACCTTCGATCACCGGCCCGATGTCGTTGAGCACCACGGCGTCGATCGCCGCCGGCCGCGCCGCGGCCAATGCGAAGAGGATCAGCCCGCCGCGCGAAGTGCCGACGAAGGCCGCGCGCTCGATGCCCAGAGCTGCCATGCCGGCCATGAGGTCGGCGGTCTCCGTCACCACGTCGTAGTTCTTCCAGTTGCGGTCGTAGGCCGAGCGGCCGCGCCCGCGATAGTCGAACACCGCCACCGCGCGCGGGTGCCTTGCCTCGCGCGACAGATGCATGGCCAGGCCGTGGAAATCGCGCGCGTTTCGGGTCAGTCCCGGCAGGCAGACCACCGGCGGCGCCGTGTGTACGTGGCACGCGCCATAGACCCGAGCGTGGAGCCGAAGCCCGTCCGGGGCGGTGAAGAACCGTTCCTCGAATGCGTCGTTGGAAAGGTCGGCCATCTGATCTTCGTCGTGTGCTGGAAATGCCACTGGCAGCCTGAGATGCCGACGATAGCTATCGTCCGTGGACCAGATCGGCGGCTATGTCCATACGGCCGGTGAGCCGCATCTTGTAGACCTGATAGTTCTCCATCACCCTTTGCACGTAGGAGCGCGTCTCGGTGAAGGGGATACGCTCGATCCAGTCGACAACCGTCTCGATAGACTTGCCGCGCGGGTCACCGTAGCGCTCGGCCCATTCGCGCGCGCGACGCGGACCGGCATTGTATCCGGCGAAAGTCATCACATAGGAACCGTCGAAACGCCCGAGCTGCTCGTCCAGATAGGCTGCGCCCAGCGCGGCATTGTATCCGGCATCGGCCGTCAGCCGCGCCTGCGAATAGGCGACGCCGGTCTTGCGCGCCATTTCGCGCGCCGTGCCGGGCAGCAGCTGTAACAGCCCCAGCGCACCCGCGCCTGAGCGGGCGCCGGCGTTGAATTCGCTTTCCTGCCGGGCGATGGCGTAGGCGAGCGCCTTTCCCGCGCCGGCAATCTGCGCATCGTCGGGGATGGCGCCCGTGGGATGAGTGAGCGTGCCAATGTCGAGGCCGCGCGCGGCCGCCCATTTGGCCACCCGCAAGGCCAGGAAATGGCTGCCTCGCCGTTCTGCCCTTTCCACCAGCAGCGCGAGTTCGCCCGCCGATTCGAGCTCTTCGGCGAGTGCACGATAGATTGCGTCGGCGCGCTGGCCATGTCCGGCCTGTTCCAGCCGCGCGATGGCCTTGACTGCCGGCCGCGCCTCGAACCGCTTCCGCTCGGCGTCTCCCGAAACGGGAGTGTCAATTGTTATGGCCGTGCGACCCAGCTTCGCCGCGGCCAACTGGCCGTAGAAAGCGGTGCCGTAGGTAGCGGCGCGCTCGAAATGCTCGCGCGCTTCGCCCGGCCCGCCCTTTTCGGCCGCGCGGCCCAGCCAGTAATGTGCGCGGGAGAGCGATATCGGGCCTTCGGCTATTTCGGCGATGCGGGCGAAATGCGTCGCCCCCTTCTTCGCGTCGCCCATCCCTCGGAAGGCGTACCACCCCGCGTGAAACTCGGCGTCCACGGCTTGCGCCGGGCTCTCGGCGGCGTGCGTCGCCGCCAGCTTGTAGGCGGTCGGAATATCGCCGAGGTCCACCAGTTCGCGCGACAGTACCCGCCGCTCCACCCACCACGCGTCGGGGTCCACCAGAGCGTCTCCGCTCGTCGGCGCGGTCAGCATCGTTTCGGCCGCCTCGACGTCCTTGCCGGTGCGGCGCAGGTGCCGCGCCTTGGCGAATGTCCAGGCCGCCCCGCGCTGTGCTTCTGGCACTGCGTCCAGCATCGCGGCCGCGTTGGCCTCGTTGCGGCTCACGGCTATGAAGGCCTTCGCCAGCTCTTCCGCTTCGGCGAGCGCCGCGGCGCGCTCGGCGGCGGGGAACCGGTCGGCATAGAGCATGCGTTCCATGCGGAAGCGATGGTCGGCTGTCGTCAGAATAGTGCTGAACTCCCGCAAAATAGCGGTTTCGTCAGCGATATCCAGCCTTTGCCTGCGCCATGTCGGCACCAGCGCGTCGCGTGCCTCACTCAGTCTGCCTGTCGCCAGATGGGCGCGGGCCAGCAGCATGGCGCCATGCGACGTACGCGGCGGCACGTCGGCGAAGGCCGCAAGTGCGGCTCTCGGGCCAGGGTCTTCGCGCCAGAGCGCGCGTTCCAGGCCGGCGCGCAGCGACGACGAGCCGGGCCAGTCGGCAAGCGCCTTGATCGCGTCGGCGATCTCGGTGGAGCCGACTGCCGCATGCCCGGAGCCGGCGATTGCCCAAGTCAATATGATGCGATCGATGCTGTCTGGGGCAAGCCCGTCGCGAACCGCTCGGGCGCGGGCGATGTCGCCCGCCGCCAATGCGTCGAGCCCGTCGCGCAATAGTTGCAGGGCAACTTCGCGGGGGTCCGATGCCATCGCCGCCGAATAGGAGACGACCGAACCGGTCGGCGCGCGGTCAAGGAACGGGCCGGGTGCGGACTGCGGCCGTGCGAAGGGCAGGGGAACGATGTCGGGTAGCTTGGCCTGCGCGTTTGCGGCTAGGGGCATTGCCAGCAGCGTCGCCCCCGTCAGCGCAAGCAATAGACAGCGCCCGCTATGGATCGCTTGGGTATGTCTCGCAATCGTGTTGATCTGTCGCATCAGCCTATGGTGCCGCCAGCCGGTGAACGCATGGTTAAGCATTGGTTAGCGCAGCGTCGGCCAAACGGCCGGCCACGATTTGCCGCTTATTGCCCGCTGCAAGTGTCAAGACTATGGTGCGCGACCCCGCCATGGGCTAGAAGCCCGCGCGGAGACGTTGCATTCATTGCCTAGCAGGCATCCGGGAGCCGAAAGTCATGTTCAGAGGGTCGCTCACAGCGCTGGTCACGCCGTTCACGCGGGATGGCGCCCTCGACAAAGACGCATTCCGCTCCTTCGTCGAATGGCAGATTGCGGAAGGGACCAATGGCCTCGTGCCGGTCGGCACCACCGGTGAATCGCCGACGCTGAGCCATACGGAGCATCGCGAGGTGGTGAAGACGTGCGTGGAGGCCGCGGCCGGCCGCGTACCAGTCGTCGCCGGCGCAGGCTCCAACAACACCGTCGAGGCGATCGAGCTGACGCGCCATGCCGAAAAGGTGGGTGCCGATGCCGTGCTCGTGGTCACGCCCTATTACAACAAGCCGACGCAGCGCGGGCTCTACGAGCATTTCGCCGCCGTCGCCCGGTCCACTTCGCTGCCGATCGTCATCTACAACATCCCGCCGCGATCGGTGATCGACATGTCGCCCGAGACCATGGGCCGGCTGGCCAACGACTTCGGCAACATCGTCGGCGTGAAGGACGCGACCGGCAAGGTCGAACGCGTCAGCGAGCAGCGCCTCACCTGCGGCAAGGACTTCATCCAGCTTTCGGGCGAAGACGCGTCGGCGCTGGGCTTCAATGCCCATGGTGGCGTGGGCTGCATCTCCGTCACCTCGAACGTCGCTCCGCGCCTGTGCGCCGAGTTCCAGGCCGCAACATTGGCCAACGACAAGGACAAGGCGCTAGAGTTGCAGGACCGGCTGATGCCGCTGCATAAAGCGATCTTCATCGAACCCGGCCTGTGCGGCGCGAAATATGCGCTGTCGCGTCTCGGCAAGGTGGAAAACGTGGTCCGTTCGCCGCTGGTGACGATCGAGGCGTCGACTGCCGAGACGATCGACGCGGCGCTCGTCCATGCAGGGCTGCTGAACTGACGCGCCGTGGCTGTCAGTGTCCGGCATTCGCCTCTTCCGGCAGTAAGGTTCGGCGAGAACGTCGGATTCTGAAGGATCGCGATTAAGTATTGGTGCGTTGACCGGCCATGGCAGTGAAGAAAGCGGATCCCAACAACAAGACCGTCGCGGAAAACCGCAAGGCCCGCTTCGCCTATGAGGTGATCGACACCTATGAGGCAGGGCTGGCCCTGACCGGCACCGAGGTCAAGTCGCTGCGCGAGGGACACGCCAACATCCAGGAGAGCTATGCTTCCGTGGAAGGTGGCGAATTCTGGCTGATCAACTCCTATCTGCCAGAATATCTTCAGGGCAACCGCTTCAATCATGAGCCGCGCCGCCGCCGGAAGCTGTTGCTGCACAAGAAGCAGATGGCCAAGCTTGCACAGGCGGTCGACCGGCAAGGAATGACCATGGTGCCGCTCAAGATCTACTTCAACGACCGTGGCCGGGCCAAGCTGCTGCTCGCGCTTGCACGCGGCAAGAACGTCGCCGATAAGCGCCAGACCGAGAAGGACCGCGACTGGGCGCGCGAGAAGGGCCGGCTGCTGAAGGAGCGCGGGTAGTACTCGTCAGGCGCCGCTTCGATTCCTTGGACTATCCAATTGTCCGGAGGCGGGTTGATGGAAATTCCGTTTGACCTCAATCGGTTTATCGAGGCGCAGTCGCCGGTCTATGGCGAGGTGCTGATCGAGTTGCGCGCGGGGCGCAAGCGCACCCATTGGATGTGGTTCATCTTTCCCCAACTCGCCGGCCTCGGCCACAGCAGCACCGCGCAGTTCTATGCCCTTGGGTCGCTTGCCGAGGCGAAGGCGTATCTCCATCATCCGGTGCTCGGGCCGCGACTGCGCGAATGCACCGAACTCGTCCTCGCGGTCGAAGGCCGCGCGCCGCACGACATCTTCGGTTCGCCCGACGATCTCAAGTTCCGCTCTTCGATGACGCTGTTCGCCGAAGCGTCAAGCGAAGCCGGCCTGTTTGAGGCGGCGCTGGCAAAGTATTTCCATGGCGAGCCGGACCCGCGCACGCTCGAATTGCTCGGCGTTTGGCCCGACCACGGTTAGGGCAGGGGCGTGTCTACAGCCGTCCCGCCTCGATGATCCTTTGCAGGAACCGGCGCGTGCGCTGCTGTTGCGGCCGCGCGAAAAGCTCGCCGGGCGCACCTTCCTCCACGATGATGCCGTCCTCCAGGAAGCACACCCGGTCGGCCACGTCCCGGGCAAAGCCCATCTCGTGGGTAACGATGACCATCGTCATGCCGTCTTCCTTCAGCCGCCTGATGATCTCCAGAACCTCGCCGATCAACTCGGGATCGAGCGCCGCGGTGATTTCGTCGAGCAGCAGAACCTCGGGGCGGGTGGCCAGCGCCCGCACGATGGCGACGCGCTGCTGCTGCCCGCCCGAAAGCTGCTCGGGATAGTTGATGGCATGGTCGCCAAGCCCGAACATCGACAGAAGCTCGCGGGCGCGTGCTTCCGCCTCGCTGCGCGCCACGCGGTGCGCCTTGCGCGGCGCCAGCGTGATGTTGTCGAGCACGGTCATATGCGGAAACAGATTGTAGGACTGGAAGACGATGCCGACGCGCTTCTGAAGGCCGACGGAGCCGAAGCTGGCATCGTCCACCGGCACGCCGTCAAGGCGGATCGTGCCGTGGTCGAACTCGACCAGCCGGTTGATGCATCGCAGCAGCGTCGACTTGCCGGAGCCGGAGGCGCCGATCAGCGCTACGACTTCATGCTGTTCGACCGAAAGGCTCACAGCGTCCAGCACCAGCCGGTCGCCGTAATATTTCGTCACGTCCTCGATCGCGACGCGCGGCGTCATCCGGACCTCTGCAGGCGGCGTTCGCGGTCCTTGCGCGTAACATAGTCTGCCAGCCGCGCCATGGGGATCGTGGCCAGCATGAACAGGCTCGCCGCGACGACCAGCGAAGAATAGTTGAATGTTGTGGCGGTATAAATCTGTGCCTCGCGCACCGCGTCGCGCACGCCGATGACGGACAGCAGCGCCACGTCCTTCTGCAGCGCTACGATGATGTTCATCAGTGCCGGCAGCACGTTGCGCAGCGCCTGCGGCAGGATCGCGTAGATCATAGTCTGCCATTCGGTGAGGCCCAGCGACTTGGCTGCGGCCCACTGGCCCTCATGCACGGCGTCGATGCCGGAGCGATAGATCTCGGCGACATAGGCCGAATAGCACAGCACCATCGCCACGGTGCCCCAGAACAGCGCGCTGTTAGGCAGTCCGGGCAGACTGAGTGCCGGCACGCCGAAGCCGAACAGCAGCACCAGCAGCAGCGCAGGGATGCCACGAAAGATGTCGATATAGATCGTCACCATCAACCGGAACGGTGCGAACCACGGCGCGCGCAGCGCGCGCACCACCGCAAGCAAGAGCGCCCAGACCGCGATGCAGGCGAGCGCGGTCAGCCAGATGCGCATCGAAATCCAGAAGCCCTGCAACACGCGGGGGAAGGCGGCGGCCATGGCTTCCGTGTTGAAGAACTGGTGCTGGACCCGCGGCCACTGCTCGGCCGAGGTCACCCACCAGACCAGCGCGCCGAAGACGACGACGATGCTGGCCAGGCTGAGCATGGACGGAACGAGCGCCGCACGCCACTCGTTGCGGCGGCGCGGCGGTGCGGGGCGGCGCGTCGCCGCCCTTTGCGAGGCAGCGTCCCCTTGCGCGGGAGACGGCTGGCTCATTCGGTGATGATCGGCAGGTCCGGATCGGCGACGAGATAGGTCGCCTTCAGCTCGTCCACCACGCCGCGCGCAATCACCGCGCTGAGCGCCTCGTCGACCCATTCGACCAGCGGATTGTCCTTCTGGAAGAGCAGGCCATGGCCGCGATCGTTCTTGTCGGCCGGCAGCAGGGCCACGATGTTGGCTTCAGGAATCTGCACTGCCGTGAGGAAGAGGGCGGTCGGCAGCGCGACGACGGTCGCGTCCAGCTGGTTTGCCTGCATGGCCTGGAAGACGCCGATCTGGTCGTCATAGACCGAGACGTCGAACACGCCGAGGACTTCCTCAAGATAGGTCAGGTCTGTGGTGCCGACAGCCGCGCCCCAGCGCGCGCCGCGCAACGCCTCGAAGCTGTTCGCGCCCTCGACCGGGCTGCCCGGCAGCGCCACTACTGCCTTGTCTGGCTGGAAATAGACCTGGCTGAAGGTGACTACTTCGGCGCGGGCCTCGGTCACGGAAATCTGCTGGATGTTGAAGTCGTAGTTCTTCTGTCCGGGCGCGATCGCCTGGTCGAAGGTCGTCTGCACCCACACCACGTCCTCGCGGGCGAAGCCCATCTCCTCGGCTAAGGCATAGATGAGGCCGTTCTCGAAGCCTTCGCCGCCGGCCGGATCATTGTTCAGCATCCAGGGCGGGTAGACCGGATCGCCGGTGCCGACGGTCAGCTTGCCCGGCGTCACGAGGCGCGGGTCCTGCGGTGTGCGCTCCTGCGCCTCGGCCATCGGCATCGATAGCCCCAGCCCAAGCGACAACAGCGTTCCGGCCAGTACCGTGCGGCGTTTCAACAGCGTCCCAAGCATCCCCATGTCTCCTGCCTTTTCTCGGATTTCTGCAATCGGGAAAGGATATCCGCACAGCCGCAGTAGGCAAGGCGTTTTGCGCCCGTTGCATGCCTTCAGCAGGGAAGAAATTGCCGCAGCCGGTCAGCGCCCGGCTGTTGCCAGATATTCGGCGACGTCCGCGAACACCTTGACGAACATTTCAGGCGTCAAGCGGCCGGTATTCGTGTTGTAGCGGGAACAGTGATAGCTGGAGAACAGGGTCAGGTCGCCTGCCTGCTGTCGCCCGCCATGCTTGAACGGATGGGCGGCCACCCGCAGCCCGAGCGCTCGCACCGTCGACTGGTGGGCGATGGTGCCCAGCGTCACGATGGCGCGCAGATTCGGGTAGCGTGCCATCGTAGCGGTCAGGAACCTGCGGCAGGTGGCGATCTCGGCCCCGACCGGCTTGTTCTCCGGCGGCACGCAGCGCACCGCGTTGGTCAACGCGGTTCCGACGAGCTGCACCCCGTCATCGGGCCTCGCCTGGAACCGGCCGCGCGAAAAGCCGAAACGGTCTAGCGTGGAATAGAGCAGGTCGCCCGCATAGTCGCCGGTGAAGGGCCGGCCGGTGCGGTTCGCGCCGCGCAGGCCCGGCGCCAGCCCTACGATCAGCAGGCGCACGGCATCGTCGCCCTCGACGGCTGAAAAGGTAGGCACCGGCGCGTTGAACCATTCGGGCTCGCGCTTTCGCCAGTGCGCAATGAAATCGTGCAGGCGCGGGCACAGCGGGCAGTCGCGCGGCGGCTCGGCCGCAGAAGCCGGGCTCACAGGTCGACGTCTTGATCGTCGTGTTCGGGTTCGTGGCGGCGCGACGGCCGCTCGCCCGGATCGCGCCCGACATCGCCCTTCAGCGACTGCAGGTCGATGAAATTGTCCGCCTGCCGCCGCAATTCGTCGGAAATCATGGGCGGCTGCGAGGACAGCGTCGACACCACCGAAACCTTGCGGCCCTTTCGCTGCAATGCCTCGACGAGCGTCAGGAAATCGCCGTCGCCGGAGAAGATGACGTAGTGATCCACCACGTCGACGAGTTCCAGCGCGTCGACTGCCAGCTCGATGTCCATGTTTCCCTTGATCTTGCGACGGCCGGAGGAGTCCGTGAACTCCTTCGCCGGCTTGGTCACGACCTTGTAGCCATTGTAGTCGAGCCAGTCGATCAGCGGCCGGATCGAGGAGTATTCCTGATCCTCCACCAGCGCCGTGTAGTAGTAGGCGCGCAGCAGATAGCCGCGCTTGTGGAAGTTGGCGAGCAGCTTGCGGTAGTCGATGTCGAAGCCGAGTGCCCGCGATGTTGCGTAGAGGTTTGCGCCGTCGATGAAGAGCGCGATCTTTTCGCGTGGGTCGAACATGCTGAAAAATCCTTGGTCAAAAACCGGACATCCAAAATCACCGCCGGACCTGGCAACGAAAACAATTGCCGTCCGGTTTCAACATTGAGATAACGCCGGCACCTGGCCATTCCAAGGGGGCGCCAGGTAAGGCGTGGCGTTTTGCATCACGTTTTCGCGACGCTGCGGGGCCATCGGCGCTGGGTCTTTCTGCGACAAGTCGGTCATTGACCTTCCATCGGGTGGAAGGGGCAGCAAGGGGTCGACTCAGATGAAGGAGGCTTAAATGTACCGCACCCTAACGACCCTTTGCGCAGTCGCTATCATTACGGGCGTTTCGGCTGCGACCGCGGTCCACGCACAGATGGACCATGGCGGTCATGGCGCGCACGGTTCCGCCCCGGCGAATGCGATGAGCGGGGCGTCCGCCGCGTACATGTCAGCCATGGAACGCATGAACGAGGACATGGAGGCGATGGCGATGACCGGCGAGCCCGGCGTGGACTTCGCCCTCATGATGATTCCCCACCACCAGAGCGCCATCGATATGGCGAAGGCCTATCTCGAAAGCGGCGAAGACGACCCCGAACTGACAAAGCTGTCGCAGGAGATCGTCGCGGCCCAGGAAAGCGAGATCGCGTTCCTGAAGGATTGGCTGGAGCGCAACCGCCGCTAGCCGGCCGCTGCCGTTGAGGCGGCATGAAGCTTGTGTTTCGCCGCCTTTCGCGATATGGACCGGCCGACTCTCCGACAATTCCACTGATGAAAGGGGCAATGAATGGCCCGCGTTACCGTTGAGGATTGCATCGACAAGGTCGAGAACCGCTTCGAGCTGGTTCTGCTTGCCGGTCACCGCGCTCGCCAGATCAGCCAGGGCGCTCACATCAAGGTCGATCGCGACAACGACAAGAACCCCGTGGTGGCTCTGCGCGAGATCGCCGACGAGGCGCTGCTGCCCGAGGATCTTCGCGAAGACCTGATCCACTCCCTGCAGAAGCATGTTGAGGTCGACGAGCCCGAGGCCGTCGATGCTCCCGAGATCGCCGACGCTTCGGCGAGCAGCGAGAGCGCCGAAGCTGCGGGCGATGACGATGCAGTCACCTTCGACCGCATGACGGAGGAGGATCTGCTGGCCGGCATCGAGGGTCTGGTGCCGCCGGAGAAGAGCGACGATTTCTGATAGGGCCTCTGGCTCAGCATCCGCCACTTTATCGGCGACAGAATCGTGATTATCTAGAGCATGCGTCGCGCGAGCCCCGCGCGGCGCATGTTTCCTTTTGTGCGGCAGGATGGCGCCCATGATGCGACAGTACGAGCTTGTCGAGCGCGTCCAGCGCTACAAGCCCGACGTCAACGAGGCGCTGCTCAACAAGGCCTACGTCTATGCGATGCAGAAGCATGGCCACCAAAAGCGTGCTTCGGGCGATCCCTATTTCTCGCATCCGCTGGAAGTCGCGGCCATCCTGACGGACATGCGCATGGATGAGGCGACGATCGCTGTCGCCCTGCTGCACGACACGATCGAGGACACCACGGCCACCAGGCAGGAGATAGACGCCCTGTTCGGCGCCGACATGGGCAAGCTCGTCGAGGGACTGACCAAGCTCAAGAAGCTCGACCTCGTCTCCAAGAAGGCAGAGCAGGCGGAGAACCTGCGCAAGCTGCTGCTCGCCATATCCGACGACGTCCGCGTGCTTCTCGTCAAGTTGGCCGACCGCCTGCACAACATGCGCACGCTCGACCATATGCGCCCCGACAAGCGCCTGCGCATTGCCGAGGAGACGATGGACATCTATGCGCCGCTCGCCGGCCGCATGGGCATGCAGGATATGCGTGAGGAACTGGAGGCACTCGCTTTCCGCACCATCAATCCGGAAGCGCACCGGGCAGTCACCGAGCGGCTCAACGAGTTCTTCGAGCGCAACAAGGGCGTGGTCGAGCAGATCGAGCAGGCGCTATCGGACCTGTTTGTCGAGCATGCGCTCTACGCCGAGGTAAAGAGCCGACTGAAGAAGCCATGGTCGGTGTTCCGCAAGATGGAGACAAAGGCGATCTCCTTCGAGCAGCTTTCCGATCTGATCGGCTTTCGCGTCGTCGTCGCCAATTTGGAGGACTGCTACCGGGCGCTTGGCGCCATTCATATCAAGTGGTCGATGGTTCCTGGCCGCTTCAAGGATTACATCTCGACGCCCAAGCAGAACGACTATCGCTCGATCCACACCACCATCGTCGGGCCGTCGCGCCAGCGCGTCGAATTGCAGATCCGGACGCAGCAGATGGATACGATCGCCGAATACGGCGTCGCCGCCCATTCGATCTACAAGGATCACGGCTCGGTGACGAATGGCGGCGGTCATGCCGTTTCCAAGGACACCAACGCCTATGCCTGGCTGCGCCAGACGATCGAGGCGCTGGCCGAGGGCGACAATCCGGAAGATTTCCTGGAGAACACAAAGCTGGAGCTGTTCCAGGATCAGGTGTTCGCCTTTACGCCCAAAGGGCGGCTGATCGCGCTTCCGCGCGGCGCCACGCCGATCGACTTTGCGTATGCAGTCCACACTGACGTCGGCGACACCTGCGTTGGCGCCAAGGTCAACGGCCGCATCATGCCGCTGATGACCGAGCTGAAGAATGGCGACGAGGTGGAGATCATCCGCTCCAGGGCGCAGGTTCCGCCGGCTGCGTGGGAATCGATCGTGGTTACCGGCAAGGCCCGCTCGGCGATCCGGCGCGCCACCAAGAACGCCATAAGAAAGCAGTATTCCGGACTTGGCGCCCGCATCATCGAGCGCGCCTTCGAGCGCGCCGGCAAGAAGTTCTCCAAGGAGCAGCTCAAGCCGGTTCTCCATCGGCTTGCGCGCAAGGACGTCGAGGACGTGCTGGCCGACGTCGGGCGCGGCGAACTGTCGTCGCCGGATGTTATGAAGGCGGTCTTTCCCGACCACAAGGAGGATCGCGGCCTGCATGCCCCGCCGAAGGCGCGTGAGGAGGGCTGGTTCAACCTGCGCAATGCGGCCGGCATGCTGTTCCAGATACCGGGGCGGGCGCGGCGCGGCCGCAAGGAGCAGCAGGGCAACGGCGCCGTGCCTATCCGTGGCGTGCGTGGCGACCTGCCGGTTTCCTTCGCGCCGGAGGGCGCGGTGCCGGGCGACCGCATCGTCGGCATCATCCAGCCCGGCTCGGGCATCACCATCTACCCGATCCAGTCGCCGTCGCTCACCGCCTTCGACGACCAGCCCGAGCGCTGGATCGACGTGCGCTGGGACATCGACGAGGAAAAGCGCGAGCGTTTTCCCGCCCGCGTCTCGGTGACGGCGATCAACGAGCCGGGCTCGCTCGCCTCGATCGCCCAGACGATCGCCGCCAACGACGCCAACATCCATACGTTGTCTATGGTGCAGACCGCGCCGGATTTCACCGAGATGGTGTTCGACCTGGAGGTCTGGGACCTCAAGCATCTCAACAGGTTGATCTCACAGCTCAAGGACAATACCAGCGTCAGTGGCGCGAAGCGGGTCAACGGCTGAGGGAGACGACATGAAGACGCAAGAGGTGCTCGACATTTTCCGCGAGGCAGGCGCGATCCTCGAGGGGCATTTCATCCTTACCTCGGGCCTGCGCAGCCCCGTCTTCCTGCAAAAGGCGCGCGTCTTCATGCACGCCGACCGGACGGAGCGTCTGTGTCGTGGCTTGGCGGCATTGATCCGCCAGCAGGTTCCCGGCCGCATCGACTACGTCGTCGGCCCGGCTGTTGGCGGGCTTATTCCGGCCTACGAGACCTCGCGGCATCTCGGTGTGCCGGCCATCTGGGTCGAGCGTGAGCAGGGCGAGTTCCGTCTGCGCCGCTTCGAGATCGAGCCCGGTGCGCGCGTGGTGATCGTCGAGGACATCGTCACCACCGGCCTGTCGATCCGCGAGACCGTGGATTGCATGCGCAAGCTTGGCGCCGAAGTGGTCGCGGCCTGCTGCATCATCGACCGCTCGGCGGGCAAGGCCGATGTCGGCGTGCCGCTGGTGGCGCTCGCTGAATACGAGGTGCCGTCCTATGCCGTCGACGCGCTGCCGCCCGAGCTAGCGGCCATCCCTCCTGTCAAGCCCGGCAGCCGGAACATATGATCATCGGCATCGGCAGCGACCTGATCGACATCAGGCGCGTGGAAAAGACGCTGGAGCGCCATCCCGAGCGGTTCGTCGCCCGCGTCTTCACCGACGTCGAGCAACGGAAATCGGACCGTCGGCGCGAGCGCGCCGCTTCCTACGCCAAGCGCTTCGCCGCCAAGGAGGCCTGCGCCAAGGCGTTGGGCACCGGCATCGCCAAGGGCGTGTTCTGGCGCGACATGGGCGTGGTGAACCTGCCCAGCGGCGCCCCGACGATGAAGTTGACCGGGGGCGCGGCGAAGCGTCTCGCCCAGATACTGCCTCCCGGCCATGATGCCGCCATTCACCTGACGATTACTGACGATTTCCCGCTGGCTCAGGCCTTCGTCATCATCGAGGCGCTGCCGCGGACGTGAACGGGCTTTTGGGTGCCGCGCGCGCCGTTGCCCCTGCGGGCTCAAGCAGCTAAGACGATCGCCAATCGCAATCAGAGGACGACATGAGCGTGGCCGACAAATCGCAGAAGAAATCCGGCGGGCTTGGCGAGACTGTCAGCGTCATCGTTCAGGCGCTGCTGCTCGCGCTCGTCATCCGGACCTTCCTGTTCCAGCCCTTCTCGATCCCGTCGGGCTCGATGCGGCCAACCCTGCTCGAAGGCGACTACCTGTTCGTCACCAAATGGGCCTACGGCTACTCGCACCACTCGTTGCCGTTCTCGCCGAACCTTTTCTCCGGCCGTATCTGGGGCAGCCAGCCCGAGCGCGGCGACGTGGTGGTCTTCAAGTTCCCGCCCAATCCCTCGCTCGACTACATCAAGCGCGTCATCGGCCTGCCCGGCGACACCGTCCAGATGCGCGACGGCCAGATCATCCTCAACGGCGAGCCGGTGGAACGCGTCAAGACCGGCGAGATCGACAATCCCGACGTTACCGAGATGAACCGTCCGGTCGAAGTCTGGCGCGAAACGCTGCCCAACGGCGCCTCCTACGACACGCTCGACCTGACGCCCAGCTCAGTGGGCGACAACACGCGCGAGTTCGTCGTCCCCGCGGGCCACTACTTCATGATGGGCGACAACCGCGACAACTCCACCGACAGCCGCTTCTCCGTCGGCTTCGTGCCGGAGGACCATCTGGTTGGCCGCGCCAACATCATCTTCTTCTCCATCGCCGGCGGCGCCAGCCCGCTGGAGATATGGAAATGGCCGACCGAGATGCGCCCGTCGCGCCTCTTCAATTGGGTGCGATAGGAAACTGGATGGCCGGCGCGGAAGCGAGGGAACGTGCGCGAGCCGAGGCTGTTGGGGTCGTCACCGGCCACGCATTCGGCGATACCGCGCTGCTGCGCCGTGCGCTGACCCATGCCTCGGCCCGCGATGCCTCCGGTGCCGACTATCAGCGGCTGGAGTTTCTGGGCGACCGGGTGCTCGGTCTCGTCGTTGCGCAGATGGTGTTCGAGGAGAACCCGCGCGCGCCCGAGGGCGAGCTGTCTCTGCGCCTCAACGCACTGGTGAACGCGGAGACGCTTGCGGCAATCGCCGACGAGGTGGGGCTGGCCGAACACATCGTCGCTGGCAGCGAGCTTCGGACGCTGACCGGGCGCAAGCGGGTCAATCTTCGCGCCGACGTGATGGAGGCGCTGATCGCCGCGCTCTATATAGACGGCGGGCTTGAGGCGGCGCGCGCTTTCATCCACCGCTACTGGCGCGGCCGCGCTCAGGCCCCTAGCGCGGCGCGGCGCGACCCCAAGACCGAGCTTCAGGAATGGGCGCACCAGATTTCCAGATCCTCGCCGCTCTACGTCGTCGAGAAGCGCGAGGGTCCGGACCACGACCCGTTGTTCGAGGTGTCCGTCCGCATAGCCGGCATCGATCCGGCAAGTGGTAGCGGGCGCTCCAAGCGCGAGGCCGAACAGGCGGCGGCGACAATTGTGCTGTTGCGTGAAGGTGTATGGCGCGAGGAGGCGCAGGCGTCATGAACGAATCCGTGCCCACTGCGGTCCCAACTCATTCGGGCTTCGTGGCCCTGATCGGCGCGCCGAATGCCGGCAAGTCGACGCTGGTCAATCAGCTCGTCGGCGCCAAGGTGTCGATCGTCACCCACAAGGTGCAGACCACCCGCGCCATCGTGCGCGGCATCGCAACGCACGGAGCGGCGCAGATCGTCTTCGTCGATACGCCCGGCATTTTTTCGCCGCGCCGCCGGCTCGACCGGGCAATGGTCACCACCGCCTGGGGCGGCGCCAAGGATGCCGACCTCGTGCTGGTGCTGATCGATGCCGAGCGCGGCATCAGGGGCGACGCCGAGGCGATGCTCGAACGGCTGGCGGATGTGCGCCAGCCCAAGGCGCTGGTGCTGAACAAGGTCGACCGGGTCAAGCGCGAAAATCTGCTGGCGCTTGCCGCCGATGCCAATGGCCCGGTGGAATTCGAGCGCACCTTCATGCTCTCGGCGCTGACCGGCTCTGGCTGCTCCGATCTCCTCGACTGGCTGGCGGGGCGGCTTCCCGAAGGTCCGTGGTACTACCCGGAAGACCAGATCTCCGACATGCAGATGCGCCAGCTGGCGGCCGAGATCACCCGCGAGAAGCTCTATCTGCGGCTGCATCAGGAGCTGCCTTATTCCTCCCACGTCGAGACCGAGAAATGGGAGGAGAAAAAGGACGGCTCGGTGCGCGTCGAGCAGGTGATCTATGTCGAGCGCGACAGCCAGAAGAAGATCGTGCTGGGCCACAAGGGCGAGACTATCCGCGCCATCGGCCAGGCCGCGCGCGAGGAGCTGGCCGGCATCCTGGAGCAGAAGGTGCACCTCTTCCTGTTCGTCAAGGTGCGCGAGAACTGGGGCGATGACCCCGAGCGCTACCGCGAGATGGGATTGGACTTCCCGGGCTAGCGGCCGTATATTCTCCATGAATATACATGATTATCGAGTGTTTCGATGTCTCTCTACATCCGCGACAATGCCGTCGATGCACTTGCACGCCAGTTGCAGCAGGCAATCAACGCCCCGAGCAAGACGGAGGCTGTGCGGATCGCCCTTCAGCGAGAACTGGAGCGCGCCCGCGATGCCTTGCCGATCCGCGATCGTGTGAGGAAGTACCAGGACGCTGCGAAGGCCTTGGGACCTGACGACCCCGACCTCGATGTTAAGAAGTTCATGGACGAGATGTGGGGTGAGGACTGATGTTCCTCGATGCCTCGGCCATTATCGCCGTTCTTGGCGATGAGGAGGACGCCGAGCATCTACTTGCAAGGATGGAAGCGGCCCAGGGACGGCTCGTCTTCTCCCCGTTGTCGGCCTGCGAGGCCGCGATCGGGCTTGCTCGCAAGAAGACATTTGCGGCGCCAACCAAGGCCGTTATCGCGGCGGATATGATCGAGCGCGCAGAAGCTGTCGTGGACGGGTTCCTTGCCGAGATTGGCGCCGTCGAGATGACGATAACGTCCGAGACCCGGCGGGAAGCGGTTGTCGCATGCAGGCGGTTCGGCCGTGCCGTCGGTCATCCTGCGAGACTTAATCTTGGTGACTGCTTCGCCTATGCGTGTGCGCGATCGGCCGGTTTACCGCTGCTGTTCAAGGGCGACGATTTTCCACATACTGATATCGAATTAGCCTGATCGATCATGCGTGCCGGCCTCGCCAGTTTCAGGCATCTCGTCATCGGCCGGCGCAATAGGGTGGCGAAGTCGTTCGTCGACTATGATCGCACCGAGCATCCTGTCGGCGAGGCCTGGCGCTTCGACGGGCACAGCTTCCTGCCTTACGACGACGGCCTGTCTCTGTTCGTCACCACCGACGATGGACGTTCGAGGCAAATCAGGTTGCGCTGGACCCCGGAGGATCAGGGTTCGATCGTTGATGCGATCGAGGACCATGTTCGCCCGTTCGCCTGAGCGGGTCGTCAAAGGTCCTTTTCGAACCAGAAATCGGCGTAGCTGTTGTCGTTGTAGGGGGCGATCCGGCGATAGCCGGTCTTGTCGTAGAGCGCCTGCGCTTCCGTCAGCGTGCGGTTGGTGTCGAGCCGGATCCGCCTCATGCCGAGTCCGCGCGCCTTAGTCTCCAGCGCTTCAAGAAGCCGGCGCGAGAGGCCGAGGCCGCGCGCTTCGGGCGCCACCCACATGCGCTTGATCTCGCCGGTCTCGGCGTCCAGCGCCTTGAGCATGCCACAGCCCATCGTCCGTCCGTCCATCCGTGCGACCAGATAGACGATTTGCTCGTCGTAGGCCGAGGCCGTGCCCGCATAGCCTCCTCCGGTTGGATCGAAGCCGCCATCGAAGCGCTGGTCGAGTTCCCGGTAGTAGGCTTCCACGCAATGCCTGACGTCTGCGTCGTCGGCGCTCTCCTCCGATATGGTCAACGTCGCCGCCGTCAGCAGTCGCTCGACCTCGGCCATGGCCTTGGCGAGCCTTTCGCGCTCGCCGTCCTTGAGACGGGACAGCAACGACCGCGCCAACTCGTCGGACGTCGCGTCATAGGCCGCGCGTTCGGCTTCGCCCTTTTCTGTCAGCTTTGCTCGCCGACGCCGGCGGTCGGCGGCATCGCTCTCGACGACGATCAGGCCTTGCGCGGCAAGCGCGCGCAGCAGCCGGCTTGCATAGCCGGAATCCAGTCCCAGCCGCTCGCGCAGGTCACGTATGTCCGCGCCGTCAGGCCCGATTTCGAACAGCAGGCGTGCCTGGCCGAGCGAGCGGTTGCGGCCGAGATAATGTCCGTCCAGCGCGCCCGCGCGCAACGTCACGAGGCGATTGAAGCGTCTTATCTGTTCGATCTGTGAGCGGTCCATTTGTCAGACTCTAGTCAGGTAAATCCGCCTGGCAAGAGCCCGCCTGCGGCGGCTTGAATTCGCCGCCCCGTTGATGGAAGGCTTGTCCCATGGAATGGCGCGACGAGGGAATCATCCTGGGCACCCGCCGGCATGGCGAGACGAGCGCCATACTGGAGGTGATGACGCGCGCGCATGGCCGCCACCTCGGCATGGTCAAGGGTGGGCGCTCGCGCCGCATGCAGCCGATCCTCCAGGCAGGAAACCGCGTCGACCTCACCTGGCGGGCGCGGCTCAACGAGCATCTGGGTCTCTGGCAGGTGGAGCCGGTCAAGCTTCATGCGGCCCGGCTGCTGGAAAGCGCCTGCGCGATCTATGGGTTGCAGACGCTGGTCGCCCATCTGCGCCTGCTTCCCGAACGCGACCCGCATGCGGGGCTCTACGAGACGTTCGAGCTTGTGCTGGACCATCTCGAGGAACCGGCTTCCGCCGCCGAGCTGATCGTGCGGTTCGAGTTGCTCGTGCTCGACGAATTGGGCTTCGGCCTCGACCTGACGCAATGCGCCGCCACCGGCACGCGCGAAGACCTCACCTATGTCTCGCCCAAATCGGGCAGGGCCGTCAGTCGCGCGGCCGGCGCGCCTTGGGCCGAGCGCATGCTGCCGCTTCCGGCCTTCCTGCGGCGCGGTGCCGGCCTGCGCGCCGACGCGGCCGCCATGGAAGACGCCTTCCGCCTGACGGCCTTCTTCTTCGCCCGCCATGTCTACGAGCCGCGCGGCATCGAGCCGCCGGAGGCGCGCGCCGGCTTCCTCACGGCGCTTCGCCGAAGCCTATCTTCACACGACAACGGAGAACACGCCGCATGAGCGCTGTCGAACTGTTTCCCGGCCACGTATCGCGGCTGGGGCTCGGGTCCATTCCGCATGGCGATATCGCCCGGTTTTCCGGAATGGAACTGCTTCAGCGGGTCATCGACGGCGACTACCCCGCACCTTCGATCGCGGCGCGGCTGAATTTCTCGCTGGTGGAGATTTCCGAGGGCAGGGCGGTGTTCCAGGGGCTGCCGGGCGAGCGGCATCTCAATCCTCTGGGCGGCGTGCATGGCGGCTGGGCCGCAACGATCATGGATTCGGCGCTGGGCTGCTGCGTCCACACGCTGCTTGCGGCCGGCGAAGCTTATTCGACGGCCGAGATGAAGATCAACTACACGCGTCCGATCACGCCTCAGACCGGCATTGTAACCTGCGAGGGCAAGGTGGTTCACAAGGGGCGCACGCTGGCCGTCTCGGAAGCGCGGCTCACGGACGGCGCCGGCAAACTTCTGGCCTTCGGCACCGAGACCTGCTCGATCTTCCCCATGGAAAACATGCGCCGTTGATCGCAGGGACCCGACTGTGTAGCACTTTGGTTGGGCGGCCGCTGGCCGCGCGGAGGGGCTGGGTTTGATGGAACTGATCCTCATCCTTGCGGTCATTGCCGGCATTTTCGTGCTGCGCAGGCAGGGCCAACGATTGAACGCCCTTGAAAGCGAGCTTGCCTCGTTGCGCGCCCGGCTCGGCACGGCGGTGCCTGTCGAGGCATTGGCCGCCGAGGGACCCTTGCCGGTGGCCACGGACGATGTGGCGCTCGATCCGCCGGGCGAGGCCACGACACGGCCGGAGGACTTTCGCGCGAACGAAGAGTCTTTGGGGGAGACTGCCACAACCGAGACCTCCGACGAGGAGGACGACCATGAGCCCGTCATGGTCGGTCCATGGCAGCAGGCAGCGCGCGCGACAACGGTGCCTGAGGCGGCCTTCGAGCCCGCTCCAAGGCGGGACATCGAGACGGCGCTCGGCACGCGCTGGGCGGTCTGGGTCGGCGGCCTGGCGCTGGCGCTCGGTGGCGTCTTCCTGATCCGGCAGGCGATCGAATCAGGCTTCTTCGGTCCGGGGATGCGGCTGGCGGCGGCCGCGCTGTTCGGCATCGCGCTCGGCATCGTCGGCGAGGTCGCGCGCCGCAGGGGATTCCGCGCGCCCGTCGGCGGCCTCGACGGTGCCTATGTGCCGGCCATCCTCACGGCGGCCGCTGCCTTCACCCTGTTCGCCGCCGTGTTCGCGGCCTACGGCATCTACGGCTTCATCGGCACCGTTCCAGCCTTCGTGCTGCTCGGCGGGCTGGCGCTGGCCACGATAGCGCTGGCGCTGGTTCACGGCCAGGCGCTGGCCGGCCTTGGCCTGCTCTGCTCGTACCTCACGCCCGTCCTCGTCTCGTCGCAGTCTCCCTCGCCGTGGACCCTGTTTCTGTATCTGTCGATCGTGCTCGTGGCGGCGATAGCGATCGCGTCGATACGCCGTTGGCGCTTTCTGGCAGGCGCTGCCTATGTCGGCGGCGGCTTCTGGACGCTCCTCTATTTCGCCGAGGCTCCTTCCGTGCTCGGCGCTCCCGTTGCCGTGCTGCAACTCGCTGGCATCGCCGTGCTCGGCGCGCTCTGGCACCGCCGTGCACCTGATGGCGACATGCCTGGCCTCGACGGTGCTTCGCTGCTGGCCGCGCTGTTCGCGGCGCTGGCAGCCGCCGCGCTCGCGGTGGGCGGCGGCAACATGGCGGGGCAGGAGGCCTGGGGCGCGGCCATCCTCGTCGCGATGCTTGCCGTCGCCGCATGGCAGGCCGGGGCCGCGCCGTTGCTGCATGCCGCCGGCCTAGCGCTGCTGGTTGTGGCCGGCCGGGATGTTCTCGGCGGCAGCTTCGACCTCGATTTCTACTATGGCCGTTTCGACGTCGGCATAGTCCTCCCGCAGAGCGGCATGGGGGCGTTCCAGCCCTACGCCGTGGGCATCGCGGCCTTGCTGCTGGCAGCAGGTGTGGCACTCGCCCGACTGCTGGCCGCAACAGCGCCGGTTCGTTCCGCGTCATGGGCGCTTTGGGCCGCGCTCGCGCCGTTCTGCGTCATGGTCATGACTTGGCTTTCAAGCGGCAATCTCGACATCGACTGGCGGTTCGCCGCGGTGGCCTACGGCCTGGCGGCCATCCTCGCGGCGTCAGCGGAGATCGTCGCGCGCGCCGAGGATCCGGCGCATGCGGGCGGATGGGCGGTGACGTTCCTTGCGGCCGGCGCGGCGGCATCGCTGGCCTTCGCGCTGCTCGCGGGCTTCGGGCCGCTGACGACGACCATCCTCACCGGCCTTGCCTCGGCGGTGCCGGCCGCCGCCACCCGTCTGCGAGCCTGGCCTGTGCTCGGCTGGCTTTCGGTCGCCTTCGGTGTCGTCACGCTCGCCCGGTTCGGCATCGACCCGACGCTGGTCGGCGCCGAGGCTCTCTCACCCCGCCCGGTCCTCAACCAGCTGCTTCCGGGCTATCTGCTGCCGGCCGCGGCTCTCGCCTACGCCGCGTGGCAATTGGCGCAGACCGGCGGCCTGCGCCCTCGCATGGCGCTGGAGGCGCTGGCCACGATCACCGCGCTTGTCGGCGCAGCCATGCTGGTGCGCCACGCGATGAACGGCGGTGTCATTGCCGATGGTGCGCCGACGCTGGCGGAACAGGCGATCTATTCGCTGCTGCTGATCGGCGCCGGCGGTGTGCTGATGACCCTCGATCGCCGCTCGCCGAGCCTTGTCTTCTTCTGGGGTTCCATTGCCGCGGGCGTGGTGTCGGTCGGCTCGATCGTGCTCGCGCATCTGTTTGCGCTCAATCCGCTGGTGACCGGCGAATCCACCGGCCGCATCGTCTTCTTCAACCTGCTGCTGCTCGCCTACCTGATCCCGGCCGCGGCCCTCGCCGCGCTCGCGTGGCGCGCGCGCGGCAGGCGGCCGGACTGGTACGTGTCGATGCTGGCCTGCGCCGCTGCCGCGCTGGCCTTTGCCTATGTCACCCTGTCGGTGAGGCGCTGGTTCCAGGGCGAGTTCATCGCCACCTGGAAAGGCTTCGGCGCGGTCGAGACCTACACCTATTCGGCCGTGTGGCTTGCCCTTGGCGTGGCCATACTCGTCGCTGGTATCCGCCTCGGCTCGCGCACGCTCAGGCTGGCCTCGGCGGTGCTGGTCGTCGTGGCCGTCGCCAAGGTGTTCCTCTACGACATGCGCGAGCTGGAAGGCGTGCTGCGGGCGCTGTCCTTCATCGGCCTCGGCGGCGTGCTGATCGGCATCGGCATGTTCTACCAGCGCATGCTGGTGGCCGCCGCCGTCAGGGAGGAAACCGCTATTCGGCCGGCGCCATAGCGGGTCGCGCCACGGGTTTCTCCTGGATTGGCCAGTGGACGATCGCGGCGAAAATGCCGAGCGCGACGCCCAGCCACCACACCGGATCGTAGGTGCCGAACCGGTCGTAAAGATAGCCGCCGAGCCAGACGCCGATGAACGAGCCGATCTGGTGCGAGAAGAAAACGATGCCGCCCAGCAAGCCGAGATGGCGGGTGCCGAACATGATCGCCACCAGCGCGTTGGTCGGCGGCACGGTCGAGAGCCAGAGCAGGCCCATGATCACAGAGAACGTGATGACGGTTCCCGGTGTCTGCGGCAGCAGCAGGAACGCGGTCACGAGGATCGAGCGGCCGAGATAGATCCAGACGAGGAACATCGGCTTGGAATAGCGCTGGCCGATCACGCCAGCCGACAGCGAGCCGATGATGTTGAAGAATCCGATCAGCGCCAGCGCGATCACCGCATAGTTGGCCTCGATGCCGATGTCGGCGATGTAGGCGGGGAAATGCGCGGTGATGAACGCGACCTGGAAGCCGCAGACGAAGAAGCCCGAGAACAGAAGGATATAGCTTTTGTGGGCCAGCGCCTCGCGCAAGGCATCGCCCATCGTCTGCTCGAATACGGCCTGCTGCGCCGCTCCGCTCCTGGAGTTTCCGCGAAGGGGAATCGCGAGCACCGGGATGACCAGCATCATCACGCTCATGATCACCAGCGTGTCGTACCAGCCATAGTTGGAGATCAGGCCCTGGCTCAGAGGCGCGAACAGGAACATGCCGGCCGAGCCAGCAGCCGTGCCGAGGCCGAAAACGAAACTGCGCTGCTCGGGCGCGACGTTGCGGGCGAACGCCGCCAGCACGATGCCGAACGAGCCCGATGCCACGCCAAGCCCGACCAGCATTCCGCCGCCGATGTGCAGCATGGTCGGCGTGTCCGACATCGCCATCATCACCAGCCCGGCCGCATACATGAAGCCCGACAGCGCCAGAACCCGCCAGGTGCCGAACTTGTCGGCCAGTGCACCGAAGATCGGCGTGCCGATGCCCCAGGCCAGATTCTGAATCGCCATGGCCAGGCCGAAGGTGGTGCGGTCCCAGCCCTTCTCCGCCAGCATCGGCAACTGGAAGAAGCCCATCGCCGAGCGCGGGCCGAAGGTAAGCGCCGCAATCAGGCAGCCGCAGATGATGATCAGCCAGGGCAGGCGGGCCGCGGCGGCTTGGGCGGGCGAGTGCTGGGTCATGGACGGGTTCCGGAAGTTTAGATCGGAACGCTTAGTTCAATCGACCTTGCAGGGGAAATGAATTGAGCGGATGGAAGCTTCAATTCTGTTGAAGCTTGAACGATCACTGCATCGGAAACAGGGGTGGCAGCGGAGAGCCGTGGCCAGGCGGCACCGGCAACTGGCCCGGCAGGTCGCCGAAGCCGCGCAATATGTGTTGCGGCGGGATCGGATATTGTTCCGGCGGCAGGATCACGGTGGGTGAGGCACCGCCGATCGCCTGCGGCACCATCGGCGGCATGATCGCGATGCCATGGCCGCCGATCGGCAGTTGTGCCGAGGGGAGCGCCGGTCGCGGAACGACCAGAGTGGTGCCGGCCTGGACCGGCCCCGTCCGCAGCCCTGGATTGGCCTGCCGCAGCGTCTCGAAGCTGATCCCGCAGGCGCTGGCGATGTCGATTGGCGAAATCCCCTGCGCGACCGCGACGCGCGACGGGCAGGCCGCCTGCGCCGTGCCCGCCAGCGATAGAAGCGTTATGATCGCCAGCGCCGATGCCTTCATGGACCTGAGCTTGCGATGGTCGCGGGCCGGCAATCGCTCATTGCCTTGCGTCGCCCCGCTGCGGTTCCGATGTCGCCATGGTCTCCGCTCCGCGCACGTAGCGTATCTCCCGCTGCGGCAGGGGGATCGAGATGCCGCGCTCGTCGAAGGCGCGCTTGACCGCCTTCCTGAAATCGAGCTGAGCCTGCCACCAACTGGCCGTCGTCGTCCAGTAGCGGATGGTGAGCTGGATGGCGCTTTCGCCGAGCTGCTCGACATACGCGGCCGGCGCGGGCTCGGTCAGCACCCGCTCGTCCTTGGTGACGATGTCGCGCATGATGGCAAGCGCTTCGTCGACATCGTCATCGTAGCTGATCCGGATGGCGAAGTTGTTGGCGCGCTGGGAATTGCGCGAGTAATTCGTGACCGGCGTGTTCCAGAGCTGGCTGTTCGGTGCCAGCACGTAGAGCCCGTCGCCGGTTTTCAGCTCCGTCGCAAAAAGGCCGATCTCCTGAATCGTGCCCGAAACGTTGCCGGCGTCGATCGTCTCGCCGACCCGGAACGGCCGCAGCGCGAGGAGCATGATGCCCGCCGCGATGTTTTGCAGCGTGCCCTGCAGCGCCAGCCCGATTGCAAGGCCGATGGCGCCCAGCGCGGCGATGATCGACGCGGTCTGCACGCCGAACTGGGCAAGCACGGTGACACCGACGAGAACCAGAAGCGCGTAGCGCGCCACCTTTGAGAAGAACTTGCGCAGCGTCTCGTCGAAACCGCGGAAACGGCCGAGCCCGGCATAGATCGAGCGCTCCGCCAGACCTGCCACGACGTAGCCGGCGACCAGCAGGACGACAGCGCCGACGATGGAGAAGGAATAGGCGACGGCGATCGTGCCGGCCTGGTTCAGCGCCGCCTGTCCGGCGCCCATCATCTCGGCGGTTCTCAGTTGCAGTTCTTCCATGGGTTCGCTCTCACCCTCCTGTTTGACGACTGGCAGTAGACCCTTGAACCGTCGTTGTCGCAAACGGTTGCCGGGCTTTTCAGCGCTGCGGCCTCAAACACTTGCGCCCGTAGGCCTATTCGCGGCCGTAGGCGCCGTGCGGGTCGCGCGCATGAGTTGCGCAATGCCACAATTTGGCCCGAATTCAGGAGCGTTAGCGAAATTCGGCTTGCGCGGATGGAGGCGACTCGCAGGCATCCCTCGGGCGAGGGGTTTCAGCCTTCATTATCGAGGCTCCGCCGCCGCGCATGTCTCTTCACCTTCGTCCCGCCAGGCACGGCGACATAGACCGGCTCGTCGAGATCGAGAACCGTGTCTTCACGCACGACCGCATCTCCCGTCGATCGTTCCGCCAGTTGATCGACCGTCGCACCGCCGACACCATCGTCGTTGAAGCTGACGGCAGGGTGGCCGGCTACTGCATGGTTCTCTACCGGCACGGCACCGGTGTCGCCCGGCTCTATTCGATCGCGGTCGATCCGGACAGCGGCAGCCGCGGCCTGGGCCGCGCGTTGCTGACAGGCGCCGAGGAGGCGGCGTTCGGCGCCGCGCGCCTGATGCTGCGGCTTGAGGTGCGCGAGGACAATGCCCGCGCCATCGAGCTCTACCGCGCCTTCCACTACCGCCGAATCGAGCGGGTAGAAGGCTATTATGAGGACGGTACGGCCGCGCTGCGCATGGAAAAGCTGCTGCGCCCGTCCGACCAGGCCCGCACGCTAGTGCCTTATTACGAGCAGACGGTGGATTTTTCCTGCGGCCCCTGCTGCCTGATGATGGCCAAGGCCCATTTTGAGCCAGACTTCGTGCCGGACCCGGTGATGGAAATCAGGCTGTGGCGCGAGGCGACGACTGTCTTCATGATGTCGGGCCCCGGCGGGTGCGAGCCGTTCGGCCTTGCCGTGGCGGCGTTCGAGCACGGCCTCTCGGCCGGGATCATCGTTTCCTTCCACGGCGCACTGTTCCTCCAGTCGGTGCGCAGCGACGAAAAGCGCCGGGTGATGGAACTGGCGCAGGTGGATTTCCGCACCCGCGCCGAGGACTACGGCATTCCGGTCGAGGTTCGCGCGTTCGGCCGCGAGGACGTAAGCTCCGCGATCGGCAGTGGCAGCCTGGTCGTCGTGCTGCTCTCCGGCTTCCTCATGTTCGGCAAGAAGGTGCCGCACTGGGTGCTGGTCATCGGTGACGACGGCGAGCACTTCCTCGTTCATGACCCGTGGGTCGAGGACGAGCACGGCGAGACCGCAGCCGATGCTGCCAGCATTCCCATTCCGCACGACATATTCATGCGCATGGCGCAGTTCGGCCGTCCGGGCCTGCGCGCCGCCGTCATCCTCGGGAAGAAGAACAGCCAATGACCTGGGTCATACTTACCGGCCGGCAAAGCGACCTCGACCACGCAGCCACCCCTCACAAGATCATCACCAATCGCGACTACCTCACCCATCCCAACCTGTTCAGGGGGCAGCGACCCAAGGTCATCAACCTGTCCACCAACTACGCCTATCAGAGCCGTGGCTACTACGCCTCGCTGCTCGCCTCATCGCGCGGGCACAGGGTGATTCCCACGGTCGAGACGATGATCGACCTGTCGGAGAAGAAGCTGTACGAGGCGGCGCTGCCCGAACTCGAACAGGCGCTCAATCGGCAGCGCAAGGAACTCGACGGAACCTTCCCCTCGCGTGTGTCGGTGATGTTCGGCATCGGCCCGTCGAAGATCTGGGACCGTTTCGCGCGGCTGCTTTTCGACTGGTTCCGTGCGCCGGCGCTGGAAGTGGCGATCAAGGACGGTGGCAGTTGGGCTTCCATCAGTCGTATCAGCTTCCTGCCGCTCGCCCGCATGAAGGCTGACGAGGAGGAACGCTTCCTCGAGGCGCTCGACAGTTACACGCGCCGCGAATGGCGCGACGGCAAGGCCCGTACGCCGGCGCGCTATTCCTTCGCCACGCTGATCGATCCCAAGGAGGAATTGCCGCCGTCGATGGTCGGTTCGCTGAAGCACTGGTCGCGCGTCGCCGAGAAGATGGGCGTCGAGGTCGAGCCGATCACGAAAAAGGATCTCGCACGGCTCGCCAATTTCGACGCCCTGTTCATCCGCGAGACGACGTCTATCTCCAACCACACCTACCGTTTTGCCCGGCGCGCACAGCAGGAGGGCATGCCGGTCATCGACGACCCGCTGTCGATGATCCGCTGTACCAACAAGGTCTATCTCAACGAGCTGATGGCGGCCAACAAGGTGCCGGTGCCGCCGACGGTGATGATTGCCGGCGCGGCCGACCTTCAGCTCGCCGCCGACACGCTGGGTTTTCCGATGGTGCTGAAGATCCCCGACAGCGCGTTTTCGCGCGGGGTCAAGAAGGCCTCGAATTTCGAGGAGCTGAAGACGCTGGCGACCAAATGGCTGGAGGATTCCGACCTGCTGATCGCGCAGAAATTCATGCCTACCAGTTTCGATTGGCGGGTGGGCGTGCTCGGCGGCCAGCCTCTCTTCGCCGTCCAGTATCTGATGGCCAAGAAGCACTGGCAGATCGTCAATCACGACCGCAGCGGCAAGCCCGATCAGGGGGGCTTCAAGGCCTTCACGCTGAAGGAGGCGCCGGCCGAGGTGGTAGACACCGCCATGCGCGCCGCGCGCTGCATCGGCGACGGGCTCTACGGCGTCGACCTCAAGGAAACCGATGACGGCGTCTGCGTCATTGAGGTCAACGACAACCCTAATCTGGACCACGGCTGCGAGGACGCGGGCGAGAAGGACCAGGTTTGGGTGCGGCTGACCCAGTGGTTCCTCGACCGGCTGGAACGGACGGGACGGTAGGACACTTCGGGCCGCTGGCTATCGGCCGGACGGAGGTTTCGACTAACGTTTTATGAATTTGTTCATTCCTCGTTTTGTAGCACATTTCGCCAACAAGGGAGGAATGCGTGCTCAGGCTGCTGTTGGACTTTTCGCCGTCCGGGTGGGGACGGGTTGCAGCCATTGCCGTAGGCGGCACGCTGTTCTGCATGGTGACGTTGTCGGTCGTCGACATCTTTGTCGTCGGATTGTCGGCCGAGGATGGCGGCCGGGAACTGACCGTCGATATCCTTCTGCCCGTCGTCGTGGGGCTGCCGCTCTTCTTCGGCCTCGGATGGTATCTGCGCCGATTGGCGGTCAGACAGGCGGAGTTGCAGCGCATCGCGACCACAGACAGCCTGACCGCCGTGCTCAATCGCGGCGCTTTTACGATGCTGGTCGACGCCTATCTAAATTCCGTGAACCAGGAACGGAGTGCTCGGCGATCCGATGCCCTGCTGATCGTCGACGCCGACTATTTCAAGGTCATCAATGACAGGTTCGGGCATGATCGCGGCGACGAGGCGCTGAAAATCATCGCGCAGTCGATCAGGTCGACCCTGCGCAGCACCGATCTGGTCGGTCGCATCGGTGGCGAGGAATTCGGCGTCTTCCTGCGCGGACTGGAGCCGCTGGAAGCCGCAGCCGTGGCCCAGCGCATTTGCGCAACGGTGGGCAAGGCCGACTTCATGCCCGGCGGCGAGATCCAGCGCCTTTCGGTCAGCGTGGGCGGCGTCATCTTCAACCAGTCCGTGGACTACGGCGAAATCTACAGGCTCGCTGACCAGGAACTCTATCGCGCGAAGAACGCCGGCCGGAACCGGGCCTCCATCGTGCCGGTGATGTCGCAGGACGCCATCGCGAGCGTCACGCCACCGATCCACTGACGTTCGGGCATACAGCGTCGTTCAGGACGGGGTGGCGGCCCCGTCAATCTTCTCGTACCTCTTTAGAAATGCGTTTTGCATCGCCTTCGCCGGCCGGGAGGCAAGGTCGAGCCCTTCGGACGAGAAACCGCGCGGCCTGCCAAAATAGGTGGCGGCCTCGGTCTCCGAGAAGCCGGCCAGCCGTGTCGCCTCGAAATAGGCGGCTACCTGATCGGCGCGCTTGATCGCCTTCTTCCATGTCTCCGGCAACTCGGCGGGCAACGAGAAGCGCAGGTGGATGGCACGCTGGAGGCGCTTCTCCACCTCCTTGTAGCCGCCGCCGACGACAGCCTTGAATGGCGAGATCATGTCCCCGATGACGTATTCCGGCGCGTCGTGCAGAAGCGCTGCGAGCTTTTGCTGCGGTGGAGCGGCGGGGTTCTGCCGACAAAAGATTGCCTCGACCAGCAGCGAGTGCTGCGCGACCGAGAAGGCGTGATCACCCTCCGTCTGACCGTTCCAGCGCGCCACCCGCGCCAGGCCATGGGCGATGTCGCCGATCTCGACGTCCAGCGGCGACGGGTCGAGCAGGTCGAGCCGGCGGCCCGACAGCATCCGCTGCCAGGCCCGCGACGGGGCGGAGGCGCGGTCGGCCATCAGGCGTCGTCCGCCGCTGCCGCATCCTGCGGCAGCGTGTAGGTCGCCCAGCCGGGAATGGCGAGCGCCACGGGCACGTCTCCGACCAGTATCGGGTGGCCGGCATCGAGCGCGTCCTTGACGCGGTCGATGCGCACGATGGCGATGCCGCGGTTGCCGGACGTGCTGCCGAGCATGCCGATAGAGCGGCCGTTGACAGTCACTTCCGAGCCGGTAGCGGGGAGGGCGGTCTTGCCCTCGGCCAGCATAACGCGCCGGCGCGCTGTGCCGCGATGCTGCATGCGCGACACGACCTCCTGCCCGACATAGCAGCCCTTGCGGAAGCCGACCCCGCCCGACTGGTCGAGAAGCACGTCGTGCGGAAAGGCGTCCCCAAGCTGGTAGTCGCCGCCGCTTTCGGCGATGCCATGGGCAATGCGCAGGCGTTGCCATGCGGCGTCGTCGGCATCCGCCGTCGCCGCTTCGCCATAGCCGCGCAGAACTTTGGCCGCAGCCGGAAAGCGGGTATCCGCGAGCCAGCCTGAATCGATTTCTGAAGTGGTTGCATCACCGCCTGATGCAGCGGAATCATCGTGCCAGCGGGCAAGGACAACCGATTGGTCCTGCTTGGATATCTCGACCTTCGCCCGCAGCTTGTAGAGCATCAGTCGGCGCCGGAAATCGTCCGCCACATCGGTCCGGCAGTCGAGCCTGAAGGCGTTTTCGCCTGCCCGACTGATCAGGAAGTCGAACAGGATCTTGCCCTGCGGGGCCAGTAGCGCGCCAGGCTTCGCCTCGCCTGCCGCCAACACGTCGATGTCCGTGGTCAGGATGTTCTGGAGGAAGTGCTCGGCGTCCGGCCCCTCGACCAGGATCACGGCGCGGTCCCTGAGGTGGGCTGTAGCCATCTGTCTTCTCGTGCGAACTTGCATTTGGCGGGGCCTTTACGTAAGCCCGCCGACAGGCGCGGGCAAGTGCGCAAGGATGCTCTCATGACATCGGGCTTCGATCTGGTCCTCCGGGGCGGAACTGTCGTCAACCAGGACGGCACGGGTATTCGCGACGTCGGCGTCAAGGATGGCCGCATCGCCGCGATCGGCGATCTCTCGCAGGCCGATGCCGGCGAGACGATCGACTGCGGGGGCCTGCACGTACTGCCCGGGGTCATAGACAGCCAGGTGCATTTCCGCGAGCCGGGGCCGACGCACAAGGAGGACCTGGAGACGGGCTCCCGCGCGGCCGTTCTGGGCGGGGTGACGGCAGTCTTCGAGATGCCGAACACCAGCCCACTCACCACCAGCGAGGCGACGCTGGCCGACAAGGTGGCGCGTGCGACGAACCGCATGTATTGCGATTTCGCCTTCTGGGTCGGCGGGACGCGCGACAATGCGCGCGACGTAGGCGAACTGGAGCGGCTGCCCGGGGCCGCGGGCATCAAGGTGTTCATGGGCTCGTCCACCGGCGACCTGCTGGTCGAGGACGACGAGGGCGTCTACGAGATCCTGCGCCACACCCGTCGCCGCGCCGCCTTCCATTCCGAGGACGAGTTCCGCCTGCGCGACCGGCTCGGCGAGAGGGTCGAGGGCGACGCGTCCTCGCACCCTGTCTGGCGCGACGAGATCGCGGCGCTGACCTGCACCGAGCGGCTGGTGCGCATCGCCCGCATGGCGCGTGCGCGCATCCACGTGCTGCATATCTCGACGGCCGAGGAGATCGATTTCCTCGAACACCACAAGGACGTCGCGTCCTGCGAGGCGACGCCGCATCACCTGACCATGACGGCCGACGACTATCCGCGGCTCGGCACGCTTCTCCAGATGAACCCGCCGGTTCGCGCCCGTCGCCACCGCGACGGCGTCTGGCGCGGCATCAGCGACGGCATCGTCGACGTTCTCGGCTCGGATCACGCTCCGCACACGCTGGAGGAAAAAGCCAAGGCCTATCCAGCGTCGCCGTCCGGTATGACCGGCGTGCAGACGCTGGTGCCGATCATGCTCGACCACGTCAATGCCGGCCGCCTGACGCTGGAGCGCTTCGTCGACCTGTCGAGCCACGGCCCGTCGCGGCTGTTCGGCATGGCGCGCAAGGGCCGCATCGCAGCCGGCTACGACGCCGACTTCACCGTCGTCGACCTCAAGCGCCGCGAGACCATCACCAACGCGCAGCAGGGCTCGCGGGCCGGTTGGACGCCCTATGACGGCGTCGAGGTCACGGGCTGGCCGGTGTGCACCATCGTGCGCGGCCAGCGCGTGATGTGGGAGGGCGAGATCGTCACGCCGGGGCAGGGGCAGCCGGTGCTGTTTTCCGAAGCGCTGCCGGATTGAAGGGCTTCTATTTTCGCTCACGCGCCCATCGCTGATCGCATATTCCGCCTCGCAGTCGGCGTTCACCCCCCTCTGGCCTGCCGGCCATCTCCCCCACAAGGAGGGAGATCGGATTTCGTCGCTGCTTTCGCCAATCTTCTACGCCGAAGAACCGGCGGAACGGTCAACGCTTCCAATCTCCACCCTTGTGGGGGAGATGGCCGGCAGGCCAGAGGGGGGTGCCGGGCGGATCATATACGCCAACCAGCCTCCGATCTCCCGGGTCGAAACGTGAAGGGTCGGGGCTGCGCGCATTGCGGGTCTCCTTTGGCTGGCAAGCGGGCGCGCGGAAGCGTTCCCGGCCTTTCGGACGGGTTTGCGGGAAGCGGCACGTGGCGTTGCGCCTGCTAATTTTAGTTTATTGACGCACTGCCACGTGCCGCCGGCGTTTCTACCCCGATCCTTCGCCGGCCGACCCGAAGGGCCAGCGCTCAGCCAGGACAAGGGCCGGGCCGTGCTCGCCACCGTCCGCGAACGCCTGACCCGGCGCCACACCTGCCTGGAATGTCCGGTCGTACGTCCCGTTCCCGCCAGCAGGCTGCGGGACGGAGTGTAGGGGTGCTGGCGAGGGGGTGGACAAGCCGGCAGGCAGGATGCTGACAGAGGCTGACAGAAGCGCGGGCGGCCCGGTTCGGCGGGAACGCCTATGCGATATCGAGCAAGAGCGCGCGATGATCGGAAACTTCCGGCTCCGCCACCACGTCGAAGTTCGCGATCTTCACCTCGGGCGTGACCAGCATGTAGTCGGCAAAGCGGACCGATCCCGCATAGAGCGAGGTGCGCGTGTCGGTGAAGCCGCGCGCCGTCACCAGATCGACCAGCCCGAGCCCGCCCAAGATCGCGAAGGAGCTGCTGTCGGGCAGAAGATTGAGGTCGCCGCACACGACCAATTTCTCGCCCGGACGCCAGACCCGGCGGATGAGGGCCACCAGAGCATGGGCCTGGGCGACCCGCGCCGGCGTATCGCCCTTGCCGCCCTCGTCCCGCAGGCCGTGCAGATGGCAGACGGTGAGGACGTCGCCGTCGCTTCCGTCCATCAGCCGGATGCAATGGACGTTGCGCGGGCGCGGATGGTCGCCCCAGCCGTGTGGCGAGAACGCGCCATGGACGAAATCGAGCGCTTCGGCGAGAACGGCGTGGCGGTCGTCGAGAAAGGTCGACAGGCCGAACTGCGAGCGGACGAGCCGGTCGCCATCGTGCAGCGGCCCGCGCGCGGCCGGCGCGAACCATGCGAGATGGCGAGGCAGCAGAGCGGCGATCTCGCGATGCAGGTTTGCCCGCTGCGGCAGGTCGGGGCCGTGGCCGCGATAGGTGAGCCATTCGGCGCGGGCCTCGGGCGTATGCACCATCTCCTGCAGGCAGAGGAGGTCGGCGCCGCACCCGCTAAGATAGCGCATCAGGGGCGCGTGGAGGCGGCCGCCGCCGGTGTTGAGCGAGACGATGCGAAAGGCCATGGCCGATGTCTCCGGGTCTTCCGGGGCAGTCTCGAAGCCGCGTCGCGGTCATTCGGATTCGCTCCGTACGCTTCGGGTCCTTCTATCCGCGTATGTCTTGTCCTGAAACCCGTGCCACTTTCGGTAGACATGCTCCAGTCGAATCGCAATGCCGGCCGTAACGCCGGATATGGCGACAAGCAATGCGCCTTCGGCTAATCTTCCGCCGCGATTCGCATGGAGGGGATGACATGGAATTCGCCTTTCCCTGGCCGGTGAGCCAGGGCGAATGGCTGGCCTGGAGCTGCGCGGCGATCACGCTGGTGTTCGGCCTGCTGATGCTGTTCGCGCCCGGCACGACGCTGAAGCTGCTGCGCCTGCAGACGGTGCCGAACCATCCGGAGGCCGTGGGCGAGGCGCGCGCGACGCTTTCGGGCTTCTATGTCGGCACCGGCCTGGCCTGCATCCTGCTGGCCCAGCCGCTGCTCTACCTGACGCTCGGGCTGTGCTGGGCGCTGACCGCATTCGGCCGCATCATCTCCATGCTCTCCGACGACGGCAACACGATCTACAACTGGATGTGGCTGGCGATCGAGATCGCGCTCGCCGCCCTGGCGATGAGCTTCGCGCTGGGCTTCGTCGCCTGAGGCGCCGAAGGCTGGCGGGACACGCCCGGCAGGCTGCGACAAATCTGCCTCAAATCCGCGGGTTGCCGCGTGTTGCGAGTCATGGAAGCCTGTGCTAGACGGCAATCGACTTTCGGCCGGGGGATGCGGCGCGCCCATAGTCCAGCCCGGAATAATTCAACAAGGTCAGAGATTTAGCCGGGGCTCCCGCCTCAAAAGGTAAATCTCGCAGCCTGTCAGACAGAGAGAAACGACGGTCCGTGGCACAGTCTGGCTCGATGATCTCCGGAGTGGCCGAACGCTATGCGGGTTCCCTCTACGAACTCGCCGCTGACGCCAAGCAGATTGACCAGGTCGAGAAGGATCTCGGCCGCTTCGAGGCGCTGCTGGAAGGCAGCGACGACCTGAGGCGGCTGACCGCCAGCCCGGTCTTCTCCTCGGATGAGCAGCTCAAGGCCGTCGGCGCCATCGCCGACAAGGCCGGCATCAAGGGCCTCACCGGCAATTTCCTGCGCGTGGTGGCGAAGAACCGCCGCCTGTTCGCCGTTCCCGGCATGATCAAGGCTTTCCGCCGGATCGCCGCCGAGGCACGCGGCGAGGTCGCCGCCGACGTGACGTCGGCGCACGCGCTGACGGCTGCCCAGCAGACGGAACTCAAGGCTGCGCTCAAGTCGGTCGCCGGCAAGGACGTCGCGTTCAACCTGACCGTCGATCCCTCGCTGCTCGGCGGGCTGATCGTGCGGATGGGCTCGCGCCAGATCGACTCGTCGCTCAAAACCAAACTCGCTTCGCTTAAGCTCGCACTGAAAGAGGTCGGCTGATGGATATCCGCGCCGCGGAAATTTCCGCAATTCTCAAGGACCAGATCAAGAATTTCGGCAAGGAGGCCGAGGTTTCGGAGGTCGGTCAGGTTCTGTCCGTCGGTGACGGCATCGCCCGCGTCTACGGCCTCGACAACGTCCAGGCCGGCGAGATGGTCGAGTTCCCGGGCGGCATCCGCGGCATGGCGCTGAACCTCGAAGCCGACAATGTCGGCGTCGTGATCTTCGGCTCGGACCGCGACATCAAGGAAGGCGACACGGTCAAGCGCACCGGCGCCATCGTGGACGTGCCGGTGGGTCCGGAACTGCTCGGCCGCGTCGTCGACGCGCTCGGCAACCCGATCGACGGCAAGGGCCCGATCAAGGCCAAGCAGCGTTCGCGCGTCGACGTCAAGGCGCCCGGCATCATCCCGCGCAAGTCGGTGCACGAGCCGATGTCGACCGGCCTCAAGGCCATCGACGCGCTGATCCCGGTCGGCCGCGGCCAGCGCGAGCTCGTCATCGGCGACCGCCAGACCGGCAAGACCGCCATCATCCTCGACACGATCCTGAACCAGAAGTCGCTCAACGACGGCGACGACGAGAGCCAGAAGCTCTACTGCGTCTATGTCGCGGTCGGCCAGAAGCGCTCCACCGTCGCCCAGCTGGTGAAGGTGCTCGAAGAGCGCGGCGCGCTCGAATATTCGATCATCGTCGCCGCGACCGCTTCCGACCCGGCGCCGCTGCAGTATCTCGCACCGTTCGCCGGCGCCGCCATGGGCGAGTATTTCCGCGACAACGGCATGCACTCGCTGATCGCCTATGACGATCTGACCAAGCAGGCCGTGGCCTATCGACAGATGTCGCTGCTGCTGCGCCGCCCGCCGGGCCGCGAAGCCTATCCGGGCGACGTGTTCTACCTGCATTCCCGCCTGCTCGAGCGCGCCGCCAAGATGAGCGACGAAATGGGCGCGGGTTCGATGACGGCGCTGCCGGTCATCGAGACGCAGGCCAACGACGTGTCGGCCTACATCCCGACCAACGTGATCTCGATCACCGACGGCCAGATCTTCCTCGAGACCAACCTGTTCTTCCAGGGCATCCGCCCGGCGGTGAACGTCGGCCTCTCGGTGTCGCGCGTCGGTTCGGCCGCTCAGATCAAGGCGATGAAGCAGGTTGCCGGCTCGATCAAGGGCGAGCTCGCCCAGTATCGCGAGATGGCCGCGTTCGCCCAGTTCGGTTCGGACCTCGACGCCGCGACCCAGCGTCTGCTCAATCGCGGCGCGCGCCTGACCGAGCTCCTGAAGCAGCCGCAGTTCTCGCCGCTGAAGACGGAAGAGCAGGTGGCGGTGATCTTCGCCGGCACGCAGGGCTATCTCGACAAGCTGGCCGTCAACCAGGTCGGCAAGTTCGAGCAGGGCCTGCTGGCTCACCTGCGCGCGCAGGGCAAGATCCTCGAGTCGATCCGCAAGGAGAAGGCTCTGTCCGACGACCTGCGCAACGCGCTCAAGGCCGAGATCGACGCGTTCGCGAAGACCTTTGCCTGAGTTTGGCGCGTAGAGGAGCAGGGGCAGCCGAATGGCTTCACTGAAAGAACTTCGCAACCGCATTGCTTCGGTCAAGGCGACGCAGAAGATCACCAAGGCGATGCAGATGGTCGCCGCTGCCAAGCTGCGCCGCGCGCAGGAGGCCGCGGAGGCCGCGCGCCCCTATTCGGAGCGCATGGCCGCGGTGATGGCGAATATCGGCTCGGCCGTGTCGGCGTCGGATTCGCCCCCGCTGATGGCCGGCACCGGCAAGGACGACGTTCACCTGCTGATCGTCGCCACCGCCGAGCGCGGCCTGTGCGGCGGCTTCAACTCGCAGATCGCGCGCTTCGCCCGCGAGCATGCGCAGCGGCTGCTGGCCCAGGGCAAGACGGTCAAGATCATCACCGTCGGCAAGAAGGGCTACGACATCCTGCGTCGCGACCTTTCCAACAAGATCGTCGACCGGATCGAGCTGCGCGACGTCAAGCAGATCGGATTCTCCAACGCGGACGCGATCGCCAAGAAGGTGATCGGCATGTTCAACGCGGGCGAGTTCGACGTTGCGACGCTGTTCTACTCGCAGTTCAAGTCGGTGATCAGCCAGGTGCCGACGGCGCAGCAGCTGATCCCCGCCGCCGCGCCGGCGGGTGGCACGAACCCGGACGACAAGGCACCCGGCGACGCCGTCTACGAATACGAGCCCGAGGCTGGCGAGATCCTCTCCGACCTCATCCCGCGCAACATTTCCGTGCAGATCTTCAGCGCGCTGCTGGAAAACGCGGCGGGCGAGATGGGCGCCAAGATGTCGGCGATGGACAACGCCACGCGCAACGCCGGCGACATGATCAACAAGCTGTCGATCACGTACAACCGCCAGCGCCAGGCGAAGATCACCACCGAACTGATCGAAATCATTGCGGGCGCGGAAGCGCTCTGACCGCCGGAACGCGGGAAACAGGAACACGGAAGAGGGTTTAGACGATGGCTAAAGCAGCTACCCCGAAAAAGGCCCCGGCGAGCGCCGCCAAGGCCGCAGCAGCGCCGAAGGCCGCTGCCGTCAAGGCTCCGGCCGCCAAGGCGGCTCCCGCCAAGGCTTCGGCCGCGAAGTCCACCAAGGCCGTTTCGATGGCCGGCGCCAAGGGTCGCGTCCATCAGGTCATCGGCGCGGTCGTCGACGTCGCCTTCGAAGGCGACCTGCCGGCGATCCTGAACGCGCTGGAGACGCAGAACCAGGGCGGCCGCCTCGTGCTCGAGGTTGCACAGCATCTCGGCGAGAATATCGTCCGCACCATCGCCATGGACGCGACCGAAGGTCTGGTTCGCGGTCAGGCGGTCGCGGACACCGGCGCGCCGATCGCCGTTCCGGTCGGTCCGCAGATGCTCGGCCGCATCGTCAACGTCATCGGCGAGCCGATCGACGAGGAAGGCCCGGTCAACGGCGTCGAGATGCGAGGCATTCACGCGCCGGCCCCGGAATATGTCGAGCAGTCGACGGAAGCCGCGATCCTGGTCACCGGCATCAAGGTCATCGACCTGCTGGCTCCCTACGCCAAGGGCGGCAAGATCGGCCTGTTCGGCGGCGCCGGCGTCGGCAAGACCGTGCTCATCCAGGAGCTCATCAACAACATCGCCAAGGCGCACGGCGGCTACTCCGTGTTCGCCGGCGTGGGTGAGCGTACCCGCGAGGGCAACGACCTTTACCACGAGTTCATCGAATCGGGCGTCAACAAGAAGGGCGGCGGCGAAGGCTCCAAGGCCGCGCTCGTCTACGGCCAGATGAACGAGCCGCCCGGCGCGCGCGCCCGCGTCGCGCTGACCGGCCTGACCGTGGCGGAATATTTCCGCGACCAGGGCCAAGACGTGCTGTTCTTCGTCGACAACATCTTCCGCTTCACGCAGGCCGGCTCGGAAGTGTCGGCGCTGCTCGGCCGCATTCCTTCGGCGGTGGGCTACCAGCCGACGCTTGCCACCGACATGGGCGCGCTGCAGGAGCGCATCACCACCACGCAGAAGGGCTCGATCACCTCGGTGCAGGCCATTTACGTGCCGGCCGACGATCTGACCGACCCCGCGCCGGCAACCTCGTTCGCCCACCTCGACGCGACCACGACGCTGAACCGCGCCATCGCCGAGAAGGGCATCTACCCGGCCGTGGACCCGCTCGATTCGACCTCGCGCATGCTCGACCCGCAGATCGTCGGCGAAGAGCACTATACGGTCGCGCGCAACGTGCAGCAGACGCTGCAGCGCTACAAGTCGCTGCAGGACATCATCGCCATCCTGGGCATGGACGAGCTGTCGGAAGAGGACAAGCTGACGGTGGCCCGCGCCCGCAAGATCGAGCGCTTCCTGTCGCAGCCGTTCTTCGTGGCCGAGGTGTTCACCGGCGCGCCGGGCAAGCTCGTCGACCTCGCCGACACCATCAAGGGCTTCAAGGGCCTTGTCGCCGGCGAATACGACCACCTGCCGGAAGCCGCGTTCTACATGGTCGGTTCCATTGAGGAAGCGGTCGAGAAGGCGCAGCGCCTGGCAGCGGAAGCGGCATAAAGATAGGGAGTAGTGAGATAGCGAGTAGAGAGTAGTGGGATCATGATCCGGCGGATCGCCATTCCCTACTCACTATTCCCTGCTCACTAGAAAAGCATGGCTGAAGCGTTCAAATTCGAACTGGTCTCGCCGGAGCGCCTGCTTGTCTCGGAAATGGTCGAGTTCGTGATCATTCCGGGCACGGAAGGCGAGATGACCGTGATGGCGAAGCACGCGCCGGTCATGTCGACGGTCAAGCCGGGCGTCGTCACCGTCAAGCCGGTCTCCGGCGAGGAGCAGCGTTTCGTGGTGTTCGGCGGCTTCGCCGACATCCTGCCGGAAGGCTGCACGCTGCTGGCGGAATCGGCGGTGGCGGTGAAGGACATCGACCGCGCCGACCTGGCCCGTCGCATCCAGGATGCCAGGGAAGACGTGGCGGACGCCAAGTCCGACGGCGACCGCACCAAGGCGGAACAGTATCTCGCTCAGCTCGCGACGCTGGAGCACGCGCTGGCGGCCTGACGCCTCCTCATGGAGGGCGGATGATACAAGGCCGGCCGCTGCGCCGGCCTTTTTCTTTGGGGGAACGTGGTCGCATCGGGAATGGCGACGTTCGATCAGCCTGACGTTCACCCGCGGTAAAATTGGAGCGGCCGCGGCAGTATCAACGTCGCGGCATGGATCCTCGGGTCGAGCCCGAGGATGACGAGTTGAGGGACCGCCGCAAATCACGGGTGCTGGCGAATGGCCATGACAACGGCGCCATCGTGATGCTGCCGCGTTGCCGAAGCACTGTCGGTCAAAGATCACGGCCGTGCGCGCTACTGCTCCGAAAGCTTCATCTGCGGATCGTAGTTCTTGCCTTCGACTTCCTTGAACACCGCCTGGCCGCAACGCATTGCGCCGGTTGCGGCATCGAAGGCGTAGGTGGGCGAGCCGAACAGGTGCCAGCCGCCATTCAGCGCCGCCGTCACCTTGTGGCAGAAGGTGGAATCGTCCGGACCCGTGAGGAAGCGGTAAAGCTTCATTGGAAGAACTCCCTGCCCGCCGCCACTATCTGCCGGCCCGCGCGAGCAGGCGCTCGGCCTGGTCGAGATGCAGCCGCTCCACCATGCGCCCGGCGAGCGACACCACCCCCTTGCCGGCGTTGCCGGGCATGGCGAAGACGGCGCGAACGGCCAGAGCCGCCTCGATCTCCTCGGGCGACGGCGAGAAGGCGGTGTTGGCCGGCGCAATCTGTGCCGGATGGATCAGCGTCTTGCCGTCGAAACCCATGTTGCGTCCTTCACGGCATTCGGCGGCGAAGGCGTCGAGATCGGAAAAGTCGTTGCTGACTCCGTCGAGCACGTCGAGGCCGCCGGCGCGCGCCGCGATCACCATCTGCATCAGCCATGGCGTGAGATAGCGGCGGTCGGGTGTTGCGAGCACGCCGGTCTCCTTGACGAGGTCGTTGGTGCCGGCGACCAGACAGGCGAGCCTGGCGCTGCGGTCGCGCCCGAGCGCGGCGATGGCGCCGATGTTGAGCATGGCGCGGGGCGTCTCGATCATCGCCCACAGCCACAGCGATGCCCGCGCGTCGGCATCGTCGAGCATGTCGTTGGCCTCGATGACATCGCGGGCCGTCTCGACCTTGGGCAGCAGAATGGCATCCGGCCGGCAGCGCCGGGCGGCGAGCAGGTCGTCGGCGCCCCATTCGCTGGTGAGCGCGTTGACCCGGATGACCCACTCCTTGCCGTGCCCGCGCGCCTCGTCGGACCGGGCCGCGAACAGCGCCTCCAGACGGTAGCGCGCGGCCGACTTCTCCCCGGGCGCGACGGAATCCTCCAGATCGACGACCACGCAATCGCAGGCAAGCGACGCGGCCTTCGCCAGCGCCCGCTCGTTGCCGGCGGGAACGTAGAGAACGGAACGGCGGGGTCGTTGCGGCCTGATCTGCATGCCCTGTTCTGGCTCAACCGATTTCGCCGCGCAAGCGCCGCCGCGCGACCATCTGCCCCTTGCGCGACATTGGCGAAACTGGTTGCGTCCGCCGCAACGTTTCGGGAAAGCGGTCATGGCAGGCGCGGACATCGTCATCATCGGCGGCGCGATCGTGGGGTCGTCGGTCGCCTATTTCCTGCGCGAGGAAGGGTTTCGCGGCTCCATAGCGCTGATCGAGCGCGACCCGCAATTCACCTACTCGGCCACCACGCTGTCGGCGGCATCGATCCGCCAGCAATTCTCGGCGCCCGAGAACATCCGCCTGTCGCAGTTCACGCTCGGGCTGTTCCGCGACCTCAAGGCGCGGTTCGGGGCCGATGCCGAGATCGCCTTTCGCGAGCGCGGCTACCTGATCCTCGCCGGGCCGGGGGGCCTGCCGATCCTGAAGGCCAACCACGAGGTGCAACGGGCCGAGGGCGCCGACATCGTGCTGGAAGACGCCGAGGCGCTGACGCGGCGGTTCTCGTGGCTGTCGGGCGAGGGCATTTCGGCCGGTGCGTACGGGCTGAGCGGTGAGGGCTGGTTCGACGCGCATGCGCTGCTGTCGCTGTTCCGCAAGGCGCTGAAGACGATGGACGTCGACCTGATCACCGCCGAGGTCGCAGGTATCCAGCGGACGGGCGAGCGGGTGACGGCTGTGACGCTGGCGGACGGAACGCGGATTGCGGCGGGAACGATCGTCAACGCGGCGGGGCCGAACGCCGGCAGGGTGGCAGCGATGGCCGGGCTGGCGCTGCCGGTGGAGCCGCGCAAGCGCTCGGTCTTCGTCTTCGAGGCCCGTGATCGCATCGACGACCTGCCGCTGCTCGTCGACCCGTCCGGCGTCTGGGTGCGGGCCGAGGGCGCGGTCTACATCACCGGCGGCGCGGAGAGCGAGGACGGCGAGCACGCCGCCGACCCGGCCGATTTCGAGCCGGAATGGAGCCTGTTCGAGGATGTGATCTGGCCGGCGCTGGCAACCCGCATCCCCGCCTTCGAGGCGATCAAGGCCGGTCGCGCCTGGGCCGGGCACTACGACTACAACACGCTCGACCAGAACGCGGTGATAGGGCCGCACCCGCAGGTGGCGAACTTCGTCTTCGCCAACGGCTTTTCCGGCCACGGGCTGCAACAGGCGCCGGCAGTGGGCAAGGCGCTGGCCGAACTGGTCGTACAGGGCGGCTACCGCACCGTCGACTGCGCGGCCTTCGGCTACGACCGGGTGGCTGCGGGACGCCCGTTCCGCGAGCTGAACGTGATCTGAGGCGCGCACGCGTTTAGCGGGTGCCGATTGACCGCCACAATCTTTGCGCATAAGAGCGCCGCTTCCGGAAGGGAAGCGGGCGAATGGCGCGGGGCGCGGCAATGGGCAGCATTTCGATCGGCGACGTACCGCCGCGCCAGCGGCTGGCGTATCTGCACGACTTCGTCGCGTCGCACATAGCGGGGCTGGCCTTCGAGCCGGTCGACATCGAACGGTTCGACTACGCGCTGAGCGCGCGGCGGATCGGCACCGACCTTATGGTCTCCTCGACGCGCTACAGCGCCGTGACCGGCAGCCGCCGGCCCGACATGCTGGCCGACGGCCGTGGGGACTACGTGCTGTCGATCCACGACACGGATTACGAGGTCGAGATCGGCGGCAGACTGTTGGCGGTCGGCGCCGGCGACGTCATGATCGTCGACGAGAGCAGCCCCTACCGCTTCAGGCTGCCGGGCACGGGCTCGCGGGTCATGCTGCTGGAGCGCCGACGGCTGCTGGACATCGCGCCGCATGCCGCCTCCGCGCCGGCCCATCACTTTTCCCGCGCCGCGCCGATGGCCGCGCTGGTCGCCGGCTATGCGGACCTGCTGCGCGGCCTGCCCGAGGGCGAGCCGGGCGAACTGCCGGCGCGCCACGTCTACGAGATGGTGGCGGGGCTGATCGGGCAGGCGCGCGAACGGCCCGATGGCGGCATGGCGGCCGCGCGGCTGGAGCTGGTCAAGGCGGACATCGACAGGCTCTTGGCCGAGCCGGGCCTCGGCCTTGCCGCCGTTGCCCGCCGGCACCGGATCAGCCCGCGCTACATGCAGCAGATGTTTGCCGGCGAAGGGTCGAGCTTTTCCGATTACGTTCGCGAAAGGCGGCTGGAAAGAGCCTGGCACAGCCTGCGCGACGCCGGCGATCCGGGCAAGGGGATCGCGGCGATCGCCTTCGAGGTCGGCTTCGGCGACCTGTCGAGCTTCAACCGCGCCTTCCGCAAGCGGTTCGGGACGACCCCGCGCGACGTGCGCGCGGACGCGATGCGCCGGCGGACGCATTAGATTCGGCGGCGATTCGGGCGACTGACCCCGCTTCCGCTTCGCCTCGCGCCCAGTCCGTTCGCCTCGATCCGAGACGTTTTGTCCGCGCCGGCCTAGTTGCGCTGCCTCACGGCGCAATCGTCGCCGCAACGACAAAGACGGACTGGAAGATGAGAAAGACGGCAATGATGCTCGTCCTCTGCGGCTTCGCGGCAGGATGCAGCCAGACATCACACGAACAGACTTCGGCGACCTCGGCGACGAGCGCCGCCCGCAAGCCCGCCGCGGCCAGCCAGCGCTGCGACGAGGCGATCCGCAAGGCCGCGCAGACCAGCCAGAACTCCGCCATGGCGGGGATGGCGCTGTCGGCGGCCGGCGCATTCGGCGGCTATGCCGGACATGGCGGCGCCATCGTCGGCCAGGTGGCGTCGATGGGCGGCTCCATGATGCAGGCGCAGGCCCGCAGCCGCGCCAGCACGGCAGTGATGGAGGAATGCCGATGACCGGGCTGGTGGTGCGGACCGTGACGGTCATCTACGCGGCGCTGGCCATCATCACCTTCTCGGTGACGCCGGCGCGATCGCTGAGCGCCGGCGAGGTAGAGCGCGTCGTGAAAGTGCTCGAACAGCTCGCCGACGACATCGGCGACCTCGCCTATGACGAGGAAGCGGCCGAGATCTGGTACGAGGAGGACGAGGCCTACGAACAGCGCATTGCGGCCGCGGGCTTCTCCCGCGCCGAATGGATCCGCGCGCTCGACGCGACGATGAAGGGCTATTTCGCCTCGCTCAGCAACGAGCGCGTGGCCGAGATGCTTGCCCCGCTGCTCGAGTTCGAGCGCCGGCAGGACCTCTCCGAGGCGCAGAAGGCAGCGGCGCGGGCAATGATAGCGGCCTGGTACGAGAAGATGGCCACGTGGCGGGCGCAGGGCGCGGCAGACGCGGCCGTCGTGCGTCCCTTCGCCGAGCGGATCGCAAGGGCGCTCGGGGCCGACGACGCCTATTGAAGGCGGCCCTTGTCCGGCCGCGAGGCCATGCCTATCTGAGCGGCAGGGTCCGGAAGCCCCTGCCGCCCGCAGGCAAGACGCCATGGTGAAGCTTCCGCACGAGATCACGTTTCCCTGTCATGCGACGGCCGAAACGGCAATGCGGGCACCCGTCGAACTCCATGCCGTCCTCAAAGGACAAGGAGAAACGCGATGACCGCTACGTCATCCGACTACAAGACACATGCAAGACGCCTGCGCGACGCGCTGGCCGCCGAAGGCGTCGCGCTGAGCCACGGCCGCGCGCTCGACATCGTCGCCCGCCAGCATGGCGCGCGCGACTGGAACACGCTGTCGGCGAACGCCAAGACCGCGTCGCCGCCCGGCAACGTGGCCGCAGCAAGCGAGACCGGCGCGGCGCCGTTCGCCGTGGGGGATACCGTGGAAGGCACCTTCAACGGCCGGGCAGCCCACGGCCGCGTCATCGGCCTGGCCGAGACGATCAAGCCCGAGCTGTGGCGCGTGACGGTCAGGTTCTCGCCGCCTGTGGACGCGTCGACCTCGGCGAATTTCCGGGTCGAGCGGACACGGGTGGAAATGGTGGTCGGGGCCGATGGCCGCTCGCGCCGGCTGACCGGCACCGAGACCGGCGTGATGGAACTGCGGCGCGCCTGAACGCGCTGCAAGGAAACGGACGATCGCAATGCGGTCGTCCGTTTTCGGTTTCGAGCGAACGCGAAGCCAGCCTTCGGGGCGTCAGCCGCGCGCGAGGAACCGCGATAGCGCAGCCAGACCGTCGTGCAGGACGCCGGCGTTGTTGGCATAGCCGATCCTTGCCCTGCCCTCCTCGCCGAAGGCGCTGCCGGGGACCAGCAGCACGCCGGTCTCGGCCAGCAGGCGGGCGCAGAAGGCCTGCGACGGCTCGTCGCCGCCGTAGCGCAGCAGGGCCGTGGTGCCGGAACGCGGCCTCACCCATTCGACCGATGTCTCGCCGTCGATCCACTGCGCAAGCATCGCCAGATTGTCACGAACGATCGCGCGGCTGCGCGCCAGCACCCGATCAGCGGCCTCAAGCGCGACGGTCGCCAGCAGATCGTCGATCATGCCGACGCTGATGGTGTTGTAGTCGCGATGGATCGAGACCGCGGCCAGAAGGTCCGGCCGCGCCACCATCCAGCCCAGCCGCAGCCCGGCCAGCGAGAACGCCTTGGACATCGAGCCGGTCGAGATGCCCTTCTCGTAGAGGTCGGCGACCGAGACGGTCGTGCCGCCGCCGTGCTGGTCGAGGCCGCGATAGACCTCGTCGGCGAGCACCCAGGCGCCGGCCGCCTCGGCGATGGCGACGATCTCCTCCAGCGTGGAGCGGTCCATCAGCGCGCCGGTGGGGTTGTTCGGGTTGGAGAAGGCGATCAGCCGGCAGCCATCGCCGACGAGTTCGCGCAGGCGGTCGATGTCTGGCGCGTAGCCGTCGCCGGCATCGAGGCGCAGCTCGCGCACATCGGCGCCGAGGCTTTCGGGGATCGAGACGTGCTGCTGGTAGGTGGGCACGATCGAGACGACCCGGTCGCCGGGCTCGATCAGCGCCTGGTAGACCAGCGCGTTGGCGCCGATCGCGCCGTGCGCGACCAGCACGTCGGCGGCGGTTCGCGTTTCGTAGAGCGCGGCGATGGCGGCGCGCAGCCGCTCCGAGCCCTCGATGGCGCCGTAGGTGAGGCGCATGGGCATGAGATCGTCGAGGATGGCGTTGGAGCGGCCGGCCAGCCGCAGGAGTTCCTCGACGGTCAGCGAATCGACGCAGGTCTCGGCGAGGTTGTGGCGGCAGCCGTTCTCGTGGGCGTTCATCCACATCTCGACCGCGAACGGCCTGATCTTCACGTTTGCGCCTCCCCGGCCTTCGGCCTTTGAATCTGCCGCCACAATGTGTAAAGCGAAGCGACAGATTTTCCGAGACCGAAAGACTGGCACGCCATGGACAAGTTCACCACGCTCACCGGAGTCGCGGCCCCGCTGCCGATCGTCAACATCGACACCGACATGATCATTCCGAAGGACTACCTGAAGACGATCAAGCGCACCGGGCTTTCCAAGGGTCTTTTCGCCGAGATGCGGTTCAACGAGGACGGCTCGGAAAACCCCGATTTCGTGCTCAACCAGCCTGCCTATCGCAAGGCGCAGATCCTGGTGGCGGGCGACAATTTCGGCTGCGGCTCGTCGCGCGAGCACGCGCCCTGGGCGCTGCTCGACTTCGGCATCCGCTGCGTGATCTCCACCTCGTTCGCCGACATCTTCTACAACAACTGCTTCAAGAACGGCATCCTGCCGATCCAGGTCAGCCCGGAAGAGCTGGAGAAGCTGATGGACGACGCAGAGCGCGGCGCCAACGCCACGCTGACGGTGGACCTGGAGGCGATGGAAATCCGCGGCCCCGACGGTGGCGTGATCAAGTTCGATCTCGACGGGTTCCGTCGCCACTGCCTGCTCAACGGGCTGGACGACATAGGCCTGACGATGGAAAAGGCGCCGTCGATCGACGTGTTCGAGAAGAAGATCGCCGAAAGCCGCCCCTGGGCCTGACGGCCGGGCGGCGAAAGCCCAGCGCGCCCGGAGCGCCGGCTTTTTGCCGTAACCGGGGTGTTCCTTCCGCGCGGCGACGCCGCTAAGGTCGCTGGCGAACCCGTCGTGGAGGTCGCCAGAATGCAGTTTCGTCTCGCCGCAGCCCTTGCCCTCAGCCTCGCGGCGATGCCCGCCCTGGCGCAGGACGACAAAGTCGAGCGCATCGCGTTCGCGGGCGGCGAGCTGACCATCACCGAGACGCCGGATTTCGAGAAGATCCTCGCCTTCGACGGGCGAGAGCTGGCGCGCGACTATTTCGTCTTCTTCGACCGTATCGCCGAGGTCACCGGTACCGAGGTCGCCTTTGTCTATGTCGGGCCGGGCGGCAATGCCTGCGCACCGGCCGTCGCCATGGTCTGGCAAAGCGAGGACGGCGAGATTGCCTCAGACATCGCGGGCGAGGAGGATTGCGGCGCGCCGGCGCCTGCCGTCTCCGAGAACGGCGTGTTCTTCGTGCCGTGGCTGCTGCCCGGCGAGACGGCCGACGTGCGCGCCTGGGCGCCCGGCGAGGGCTTCCGGCTGCACGGGCGGATCACGTATGCGCCGCAGCCGGATACGAGTTGGGCGAGCTTCGACGCGGACGCCGTGTCGCATCCGATGGAACTGTTCCAGAATGCCGACATACTGGCCGCCGCCGAGGCGTTGCTGGGCGGCGAGCTCACCGACGTCGCGTCAGGCCTCGGCACCGCGTCGGCGCCGGACGTATCACCGGGAGGGCTCCTCTACGCACGCGGATGCGTGCCGCACGCGTGCGGGGTGGCCGATACCTTCGTCGTGGTCGACAAGGCCGCGCAGGCGATCTACCTCGCCCAGCAGGACGAGCCTTCGGCGCGGTTCTGGCCCGAGCGGGCGGCCTGGCCCAAAGCCGCCGCAGCGCTGATTCCGTCGGCGTTCTGATGCCGCCGGCGAAGCGGCAGGGGAGTTGCTGATGACACGACGACTGATCTCGACCGGATCGCCCTTCGAGAAAACCGCCGGCTACAGCCGCGCGGTCGTTGACGGCGACTGGTGCTTCGTCGCCGGAACCACCGGCTACGACTACACGACCATGACCATGCCGGACAGCGTGGAGGAGCAGGCCGAGAACTGCCTCGCCACCATCTCGGCGGCTCTTGGCGAGGCGGGCTTCTCGCTCGCCGACATCGTGCGCACGCACTACTACGTCACCGAGCGCGCCCATGTGGCGAAGGTCTATCCGATACTGGGCAGGCATTTCGGCGAAATCCGCCCGGCGGCGACGATGATCGTGTGCGGGCTCGCCGAGCCGGAAATGAAGATCGAGATCGAGGTGACGGCGCTCCGCCGCGAGCGCTGATGAACGGGAGGAGAGGGGGAGGATGAACCTACACGCGATGCTGGCGGCACGCGCCGATGGCGGCCGGCCTGTGCGCGCCGGGCTGATCGGCGCCGGCAAGTTCGGCTCGATGTTCCTGTCGCAGGTGCCGACCATCGCCGGTCTTCAGGTAACGACGATCGCCGATCTCTCGCCGGATCGGGCGAAGGCCGCCTGCCGCGCCGTGGGCTGGAGCGAGGAGCGGATCGCCGCCACGCGCTTCGTGGAGGACGGGCGCGAACTTTGCGGATCCGACGACGTCGAGGTCGCGATCGACGCCACGGGCTCGCCCGGGGCCGGCGTCGTCCACGCGCTGGAGGCGATCGACAACGGCAAGCACATCGTCATGGTCAATGTCGAGGCCGACGTGCTGGCAGGCCCGGCGCTGGCCGCGCGCGCCAGAAGCGCCGGCACGGTCTACTCCATGGCCTATGGCGACCAGCCGGCGCTGGTGGCCGAGATGGTCGACTGGGCGCGGGCGACGGGGTTCAAGGTTCAGGCGGCGGGCAAGGGCACCAAGTTCCTGCCTTCCTATCACCAGATGACGCCCGACGAGGTGTGGCCGCATTACGGCCTGACACCCGAGGCGGCGAAGGCCGCCGGCATGAACAGCCAGATGTTCAACTCCTTTCTCGACGGCACCAAGTCGGCGATCGAGATGGCGGCGATCGCCAATGGCTGCGACCTGGCGGTGCCGGAAGCGGGGCTGGGCTTCCCGCCCTGCGGCGTCGACGATCTGGCCCATGTGCTGCGGCCGCGCGACGTCGGCGGGCAGCTCGAGGGCAGCGGCATGGTCGAGGTGATCTCGTCGCTGGAGCGCGACGGGCGGCCCGTGTTCCGCGACCTGCGCTGGGGCGTCTACGTGGTGCTGGAGGCGCCCAACGACTATGCCGCCGCCTGCTTCAGGCAGTACGGACTGCCGGTCGACGCGAGCGGGCGCTATGCGGCGATGTACAAGCCGTTCCACCTGATCGGGCTGGAGCTTTCCGTGTCGGTGCTGTCGGCGGCGCTGCGCGGCGAGCCGACCGGATCGAGCCGCTTCTTCCGTGGCGATGCGGTGGCGGTGGCCAAGCGCGACCTGGCCGCGGGCGAGGTGCTCGACGGAGAAGGCGGCTACACCGTCTGGGGCAGGCTGATGCCGGCGGCAAAGTCGGTGGCGGCGAAGGCGCTGCCGATCGGTCTTGCGCACGGGGTGAAGATGGCGCGGGCGGTGAAGGCCGGCGCGGTCGTCACGCAGGACGACATCGGTGTGCTGCCGGACACGGCCGCGCTGCGGCTGCGCCGCGAGACGGAGGCGATGGCGTGACATCCGCCCTTGCGCGGCCGTTCGGCTGCGGCTAAAGCGTGTCGCGATCTTCGAGTTTCGTTCCGTACGCTTTAAGTTCCTGTTTTTGCGCGTCTCTTGATCCCGAAACCGATGCCCATTTTCGGGAGATCTGCTTTGGCAAGGCTGCGCCCCGGGCATTCATCTGACATTCGCGAAAGGCATCCTCCATGGCGACGCGCAACCTGCTTCTCCTTCCCGGCGACGGCATCGGCCCCGAGGCAATGGGCGAGGTAAAGAAGCTGATTACGGTGATGAACACCGAGATGGCCGCCGGCTTCGAGATCGAGGAGGGCCTCGTCGGCGGGTCGGCCTATGACGCGCACGGCCAATCGATCTCCGAGGAAGACATGGCCAAGGCCATGGCGGCCGACGCGGTGCTGTTCGGCGCGGTCGGCGGACCGAAGTGGGACAGCGTGCCCTACGAGGTGCGACCCGAGGCGGGCTTGCTTCGCCTCAGGAAGGACATGGAGCTCTATGCCAACCTGCGCCCGGCGATCTGCTATCCCGCACTCGCCGCGTCCTCCTCGCTCAAGCCGGAGGTGGTCGAGGGGCTCGACATCCTGATCATCCGCGAGCTGACCGGCGGCGTCTATTTCGGCGAGCCGAAGGAGATCATCGATCTCGGCAACGGCCAGAAGCGCGGCATCGACACACAGGTCTACGACACGTTCGAAATCGAGCGGATCTCGGGCGTGGCCTTCGAACTGGCGCGGACGCGGCAGAACAAGGTCTGCTCGATGGAAAAGCGCAACGTCATGAAGTCGGGCGTGCTGTGGAACGAGGTGGTGACCGCGACCCACAAGGCCAGGTATTCCGACGTCGAGCTGACCCACATGCTGGCTGACGCCGGCGGAATGCAGCTGGTGCGCTGGCCCAAGCAGTTCGACGTCATCGTCACCGACAATCTGTTCGGCGACATGCTGTCGGACGTCGCCGCCATGCTGACCGGCTCGCTGGGCATGCTGCCTTCGGCCTCGCTGGGCGCGCCGGACCCCAAGACCGGCTCGCGCAAGGCGCTCTACGAGCCCGTCCACGGCTCGGCGCCCGACATCGCCGGCACCGGTACGGCCAACCCGATCGCCATGATCGCCTCGTTTGCGATGTGCCTGCGCTATTCCTTCGGCATGACGGCGGAGGCCGACCGGCTGGAAGCCGCCATCTCGGCGGTGCTGGACGACGGCCTGCGTACCCGCGACATCATGTCGGACGGCATGATCGAAGTCGGCACCGGCCAGATGGGCGACGCGATCTTGGCGAAGTTCCGGGCGAGCTGAGACGCAAAGCGTCGATCTCACGCGGCGCGCTGATCGCGCGTCGCGGCAGCGAAGTCAGCGGACGTTTCCCGCGTCAGGTGGTCGGCACGCAGCCGGATACGATAAGCAGGACCGCAAGCAGGAACAGGGCGGCAAGCGCGGCCGTGACCGCGCCCTTGCCCACCCGCAGCCCTGCTCGGTTCGGCTGCACGCCATGTACCGAAAACTCCTTCGGCTTGCCGAGTTCGGCCATGGTCGGGCTCCTTTCACCAGAGCATTTCCGGCGCAAGGCGAAATGGCGTCCACCGCGCGTTGCCGGAACTGCTTCAGGTAGAACCGCCCCGGCCGCGCGCGGTTCCCTTGTCAGATGAAGCCGATGAAGCGGCCGGCGACGAGCACTGACAGCCACAGCACCATGGAGAGCGCCGCGAGCAGCCGCGCGGCAGGCGGAACCGGGGCGTCGTCGAGCGACGCGTCCTCGGGCACCAGCCCGCGAAAGGCCAGCAAATTGATGCCCGCCGCCGCCAGCAGCGCCATCTTGGCGAGGAAGGCGGGGTTGGTCGCGTATTCCTGGGCGCGGATGGCGAACAGGGCCAGACCCGATAGCGCCGCCATGGGCAGGACAAGGGCCACCGCCGCGCGCATCAGCGCCACGAACGGTCCCCGGGCAGGCGAGCGAATGACGCCGAGGATGCGCAGGTCCATCAGGATGACGCAGGTCACAGTCGCGCCGATCGCTGCGATGTGCAGCGCGTTGACCAGCGGATAGGCGTAGAACGAGACCTTGAGCGCGCCGACCGGAGGCAGGCGCTCGACCCAGGCCAAAAGATCGAACAAAAGCGCTCTCAGTTGCCCGGAACCCGATTGGGATAGACGTCGTAGGTCTGGCCGCCGACGACGATGCGGACGGCCTTCATCCACCGTTCGGTGGAATCGCGCGAGCGGTTGCCGATCGCGTAAATCTCGTCGCCGATCTTCGCCTTGTCCTCGGTGAAACCGGCGCGCGTGGTGGCGGCCGGGGTGGCAAGGTCGACGCGCCAGATCTCGCCGTCGATGTCGACGTCGATGGTGGGATGCGGATTGCCGAAATACATGGCGACGACGGTACCCTCGAGCTCGAAGAAGCCGTCCTCCGTCCACGCCCAGCCATGATGGGCCGCCGCGATCGCCACCGAGGCGAACATGGCGGCGGCGGTCGTGAAGGCCCGCATTCCGTTGGCGATGGTCATTGCGCCGTCTCCCGTCGCTTGCGTTTGGGTGATGAGGTTAGGCGCGAAGGGCGCGCGGTCAAATCACAAGGCGCGGAACAGAGCGCAGCCGCCGGGGGTGAGGCGGACAGGAAGCGAGAGACGGAACGAAGCGAAGGAGCGAACGAGCCGGGGGCGGGGCGGCATGGGCGGCGAACCGTTGCACGGGCGGCTGCAATGCCCCGCGACCGCAAATCTGGTGATGCTGGCGGCGCGTTCGGCGGCGCATTGACTCCGCGCGCAATCGGCGTAAAAGGCGGGCGCGAACCGGAACAGACACGATGCGCGGCCTGCTGATGGCACTTTTTGCGTTCGAATTTCCCGGCCATGGCGGCGACGCCCCGGGAAGTGTCGGCGCGCGCGCGCGTTTCACCAAAACCACGGCCAAAACGACGACCACCACGGTCTGAAACCCTTGGCCTGCTCGCCCTCTCCCCGGGTCCGGCCCGAGGGGGACAAGCCCGCAAGCCGGCGGGACTTCTCCAGAAAAACCAGCGGAGAGTAGAAGCGTGGTCCCGTAGGGTGGGAACCGGTTTCCGGACAGGATCACGCGCTCAACAGGAGAACCGAGATGGGTTTCAAGATTGCAGTCGCCGGCGCCACGGGCAATGTCGGGCGCGAGATGCTCAACATTCTGGAAGAGCGCGGCTTTCCCGCGGACGAGGTCGTGGCGCTGGCCTCGCGCCGCAGCCAGGGCACCGAAGTGTCCTATGGCGACAGGACGCTGAAGGTGCGCGACCTTGCGCAATACGACTTCTCCGACACCGACATCTGCCTGATGTCGGCCGGCGGCAACGTGTCCAAGGAATGGTCGCCCAAGATCGCCCGGCAGGGCTGCGTCGTCATCGATAATTCGTCGGCCTGGCGCTACGATCAGGACGTGCCGCTGATCGTGCCGGAGGTGAACCCCGACGCCATTGACGGCTTTTCGAAGAAGAACATCATCGCCAACCCGAACTGCTCGACCGCGCAGCTGGTCGTCGCGCTGAAGCCGCTGCACGACAAGGCGAAGATCAGGCGCGTCGTCGTGTCGACCTACCAGTCGGTCTCGGGCGCCGGCAAGGAAGGCATGGACGAGCTGTTCACGCAGACGCGCGCCGTGTTCGTCGCCGATCCGGTCGAGGCCAAGAAGTTCACCAAGCGCATCGCCTTCAACGTCATCCCCCATATCGACGTCTTCATGGAGGACGGCTCCACCAAGGAAGAGTGGAAGGTGATGGCCGAGACCAAGAAGATGCTCGACCCTAAGATCAAGGTCACGTGCACCGCCGTGCGCGTGCCGGTGTTCATCGGCCATTCCGAAGCGGTCAACATCGAGTTCGAAAACCCGATCACCGCCGACGAGGCGCGCGACATCCTGCGCGAGGCGCCGGGTTGCCTGGTGATCGACAAGCGCGAGGACGGCGGCTACGTCACCCCGCTCGATTCGGCGGGCGAGGACGCGACCTATATCAGCCGCATCCGCGAGGACCAGACGGTGGACAACGGCCTCAACATCTGGGTCGTGTCCGACAATCTGCGCAAGGGCGCCGCGCTCAACGCGATCCAGATCGCGGAACTGCTGGTGGCGCGCGGACTGATCCAGCCGAAGCGCCAGGCGGCCTGACCGGTCGGCTTTCCATGAGAAAGGCCCGCTCCGCCGCGAGGCGGAACGGGCCCTGGAACATGCATCGGAAAGGAAGAGGCCTACTTTTCCTCTGGCTTGACGATCGTCGCCGGTGTCGACGCCGTTGCCGGAATGCTCGCTACAGTCAGTTGCTTGTCGACGGACGCCGTGACGTCGCGTTTCATGGGGCAGGCGGCCGCGACCGAAACGGAAAGGCCGAGAGCGGCGGCTACGGCAAGAACGGTCTTCATGCGCGGTCTCCTTCTCGTCATGGGCAGGGACCCGCAGGCTAGCAACCACCCTCCACCAGACCAAATCACGATTTCCGTGATCGACATTTGCGCAGCGCCGGCCGTGTGCCGGCGAAGCGGGCAGGATCGACGCTTGGTTGGCGGCGGCGATGCGCTATGCTGGCGTCATGAACGACCAGACCAGCGCGCTCGACAGGGTTTACGCCGCCGGCTCGCCGGCCGAGCTGGCCGACGCCTACGCGGCGTGGGCCGCCGACTACGACCGCGAGACGATCGCGCTCGGCTACTGCCTGCCGTTCCTGATCGCCGGCTGGGTGGCGCGCCACGTTCCTGTCGAGGCCGGCCCGCTTCTCGATGCCGGCTGCGGCACCGGCCTGTCCGGACCGGCGCTGGCCGCGCTCGGCTATCGCCAGCTTGCGGGGCTCGATTTCTCCGCCGAGATGCTGCGCCTCGCGGCAACGCGGAACGCCTATGGCGAGCTGGTCGAGGCGGAACTCGGCACGCCGCTGCCGTGGCCGGACGGATATTTTGCCGGCTTCCTTTCAACCGGCGTCTTCACGGCCGGCCACGCGCCCGCGTCGAGCCTCGACGAGCTGACGCGGGTGACGCGGCCGGGCGGCATGGCGATCTTCACCGTGCGCGACTTTCTCGTCGCCGGGGCAGGTTTCGATGCGGTGTTCGACCGGCTGGAGCGCGCCGGGCGCTGGCGGCCGGTCGACGCAAGCGAGCCCTTCCGCGCCTTCGTGCTGGGCGAGCCGGAGGTCGTGGTCAGGGCATTCGTGTTCGAGGTGCTGTGAGACCGGAACCGGAGCGGGCGTCGGGCGTTTGCATGCGCGCCGCATCGAGCGCGGCTGCCGGGGAACGCCAATGCAGGACATTCTCGACGATATCGGCCACGCCACCTGGCTGCCCTTTTCGGTGATCGCTGCGCGGCTGGCGCTGGCGACGCTCCTCGGGGCGCTGATCGGCCTTGAGCGTGAATGGCGCAACCATCCCGCCGGCCTTCGCACCCATATTCTCGTGGCGCTGGCCGCGGCGGCGTTCACGATCATCGGCATCGAGATCGTGCATTCCAGCCAGTTCGAGGCGGAAGGCGCGCGACTGGACCCGTTGCGGCTGATCGAGGCGGTGACGGCGGGCGTGGCGTTCCTGGCGGCCGGCACGATTATCTTCGCGCGCGGCCGGATCAAAGGACTGACGACGGGCGCAGGGCTATGGCTGGCCGGCGCAATCGGGCTGGCCGCCGGGCTCGGCTTCTGGCAGATCGCCGGGCTTGCCACGCTGCTGGCACTGGTGGTGCTGGGGCTGCTTCACTCCGTCGAACGGCAGTTTGCGATCAGGGCCGACGAGGACGCCAGCGACGGCTCATAGCAGGCTGGCGAGCAGCGCCGGCAGGTCCGCTGCGAAGCGGCGAAATAGGCCCCAAAGGCCTTGACCGGCGACGGCGTCGTGTCGGGGCCGATTGCCGGCCCGGCGAAAGGCTGGTAAGAGCCAAGCCATGGAAGACCTGTTCGGACATCCGGCCTACAAGCGCTTCGTGCTGCAGGACGTCAAGCGCCTGCCTGCGCGCTTCTTCGCGCGGATTTCCGGCACGCTGACCGTTCGCGCGCGCTGACGCGCACCCCCGGCCCGAGGCCGGCCCCGGACTGCATGTCCACGCTTCCATTCACATCGACGGATTGACGCAAGATGACCGCACCGCGCACGCTTTACGACAAGATCTTCGACGACCACGTCGTCGACCGGCAGGACGACGGCACCTGCCTGCTCTATATCGACCGCCACCTCGTGCACGAGGTGACGAGCCCGCAGGCTTTCGAGGGCCTGCGCATGGCCGGCCGCAAGGTTCGCCATCCCGAGAGGACGCTGGCCGTCGTCGACCACAACGTGCCGACCTCGCCGGACCGCAAGCACGGCATCAAGAACGAGGAAAGCCGCATCCAGGTCGAGGCGCTGGCGAAGAACGCCGCCGACTTCGGCGTGGAGTACTATTCCGAGAACGACGTCCGCCAGGGCATCGTTCACATCGTGGGACCTGAGCAGGGCTTCACCCTGCCGGGCATGACCATCGTGTGCGGCGACAGCCACACCTCGACCCACGGCGCGTTCGGCGCGCTGGCCCACGGCATCGGCACGTCCGAGGTCGAGCACGTGCTCGCCACCCAGACGCTGATCCAGAAGAAGGCCAAGAACATGCTGGTGCGCGTCGACGGGCAACTGCCCGACGGCGTCACCGCCAAGGACATCGTGCTGGCCATCATCGGCGAGATCGGCACGGCGGGCGGCACCGGCTACGTCATCGAATATGCCGGCGAGGCGATCCGCTCGCTGTCGATGGAAGGCCGGATGACGATCTGCAACATGTCGATCGAGGGTGGCGCCCGCGCCGGCCTGATCGCGCCGGACGAGACGACCTTCGCCTATGTCAAGGACAAGCCGCGCGCGCCGAAGGGCGCGGCGTGGGACATGGCGCTCGACTACTGGAAGACGCTCAGCACCGACGAAGGCGCGCATTTCGACAAGGTGGTCGTGCTCGACGCGGCCAAGCTGCCGCCGATCGTCACCTGGGGATCGTCGCCGGAAGACGTCGCCTCGGTGACCGGCGTCGTGCCCAACCCTGACGACATCGCCGACGAGAACAAGCGCAACTCCAAGAAGCGCGCGCTCGACTATATGGGTCTGACCGCCGGCACGAAGATGACCGACATCGCGGTCGACCGCGTGTTCATCGGTTCCTGCACCAACGGCCGCATCGAGGACCTGCGGGCGGTGGCCAAGGTTGTCGAGGGCAGGCGAGTGGCGTCGACCGTCGACGCCATGATCGTGCCGGGCTCGGGCCTGGTGAAGGCGCAGGCCGAGGCCGAGGGCCTGGACAAGATCTTCGTCGCCGCCGGCTTCGACTGGCGCGAGCCGGGCTGCTCGATGTGCCTGGCGATGAACGACGACCGGCTGAAGCCGGGCGAGCGCTGCGCTTCCACCTCGAACCGCAATTTCGAGGGACGGCAGGGCTTCAAGGGGCGCACGCATCTGGTCTCGCCGGCGATGGCGGCGGCGGCGGCGATCGCCGGGCATTTCGTCGACATCCGCGACTGGAACTGACGGCGCGTCAATCAGTGTCGAAATCGAAGCGGCGCGCCGAACGGGCGCGCCGTTTTCGTCTGGATAGGGTCAGGCCGGGGCATGTCCCGTGCGTTCACGCCTCGCCCCTGAACTTCCGCTCCGGCCATGAGGCGGGATCAGGCTCGATGTCGCGGCCGCCGTTCATGGCGAGTTGCATGAACACGGTGTCGAGCCAGCGGCCGTGCTTGTAGCCGGACCCCTGGAGCAGACCGGCATGGCGGAAGCCGAGCCTCTCGTGCAGCCGCACCGAGGGGCTGTCGGGCCGGCCGTCGCCGATGACGGCGACCATCTGGCGGAAGCCGAGCGCCGTCGATTCCGCGATCAGGCCGGACAACAGCCTGGCGCCCAGACCCCGGCCCTTGGCCGCGGGGTCGACATAGATCGAATCCTCGACGACGAAACGGTAGGCGGGGCGCGGCCGGAACGGCCCGGCATAGGCATAGCCGAGCACCGCGCCGGCGGCATCGGCGACGAGATAGGGGAAGCCGCCGCCCTTCAGCGCCTCGAAGCGGGCGGCCATCTCCGCGCGCGACGGCGGCTCCAGCTCGTAGCTGGCCGTGCCGTTGGCCACCGCGTCGCGATAGATGGCAGTGATCGCGTCGAGGTCGTCGGCTGTGGCGGGCCGCAGCGCGATGTCGTCCATGCAGCACCCTCCAATGAAAAGGGCGGCCCGAGAGCCGCCCTTCCGATCTGCCGTCAAGCCGGCTGCTATTCGCGGTTGCCCAGGAACTGCAGCAGGAACATGAACATGTTGATGAAGTCGAGGTAGAGACGGAGCGCGCCCATGATGGCCTTGCGGCCCATGACGAGCGTGCCGTCGCCCACGTAGTACATTTCCTTGATCTTCTGGGTGTCGTAGGCGGTGAGGCCAGCGAACACCAGCACGCCGATCGCCGAGATGGCGAACTGAAGGGCCGGCGAGCCGAGGAAGATGTTGACGATCATCGCGATGATCAGGCCCCAGACGCCCATGATCAGGAACGAGCCCATGCCCGTCAGATCACGCTTGGTGGTGTAGCCGAACAGCGACAGACCGAGGAAGGCGGTTGCGGTGATGAAGAAGGTCTGCACGATCGAGGCCGAGGTGTAGACCAGGAACACCGACGACAGCGAAACGCCCATCAGCGCGGCGAAGACCCAGAAGGTGGTCTGCGCGGCCGAGAGGCTCATCTTCTCGACGCGGAACGACAGGAAGAACACCATCGCCAGCGGCGCCAGCATGACGACCCAGCGAAGCGGCGAGCCATAGAGAGCGGCGCCGAGGTTGGTCAGAAGCTTGCCGTTGCCCAGCGTGGCGACGGCGGCGGATGGATCATTGGTGGTGGCAAGCATGACGGTGCCGAGGGCGGCAATGCCGGTGATCGCCAGACCGAGCGCCATCAGGTTGTAGACCCTGATCATATAGGCGCGCAGGCCTTCGTCGATCGAGGCGTCCGCGCGCGAACCGGCGGTCGCCATGCGTGCCTGATAGTTGCGAAGATCAGCCATGGAAATTCCTCTTAGTGTGCTCAGGTTCCGTCGGGTGTCGGGCGCATGCCCAGGCGCCGCTGGCGGAACTCCAGCATGCCTGCACGGAATATGATGGCTAAATCGGGCAACGACAAGACCTGTTGCGCCCTGAAAAGGAGCGTGAACGTCGCACTTTGTGGTTGCGCGACGCCGATGGTTAACGACGAAGGCGTCCCGAGGGGTATTCCGGACCCCTGACCGTGCATGCCCCTAAAGGTTGCGCAGCACCGGCGCGGCCTTGTGCCCCAGCACCCGCCAGGTGCCGACGAGGCCGAATCCGACCGTCAGCACCAGCGCGACGACGACCGTGGACAGGGCCACCTCGGGCAGGAACTGGGACGGCAGCGACATGATGCGCGCCACGACAAACCAGGCCGCGACGCCGCCCGCAAGAAGCGCGAAGACGGCCGTCGCCAGGCCGATCATCGCATATTCCAGCGAGAAGGCGCGAATCAGCGTGCGCCGCGTGGCGCCCAGCGTCTTCAGCACGACCGAATCGTGGATGCGGGCGCGATTGCCGGCCGCAAGCGCCCCCGACAGCACCAGCACCGAGGCGATCAGCGCCACTGCGGCCGCCGCGCGGATGGCCATCGCGAGCTGGGCGACGATGTCGTTGACGATCTCGAGCGCGTCCTTGACCCGCACGCTGGTGACGGCCGGAAAGGCGCGGGTGACCGCGTTGAGCAGGCGCGCCTCGTCGGCGGGGGTGGCCGACGGGTCAGAGAGCGTCGCCAGCCATGAATGCGGCGCGCCGGCAAACGTGTTGGGCGAGAACACCATGACGAAGTTGATGCCGAGCGATTCCCACTGCACCTCGCGGAAATTGGCGATGCGGGCGGTGATGTTGCGACCGAGCACGTTGACGGTCACCGTGTCGCCGATCTTGAGGCCGAGTTCGCCCGCTTCCTGCGCGGCGAAGGAAACCAGCGGCTCGCCTTCGTAGTCTTGCGGCCACCATTGGCCGGCCGACAGCGTCGAGTTCTCCGGCACGTTGCGGGCATAGGTGATGCCGCGGTCGCCGCGCAGCACCCATGCGCCTTCGGGCGGAACCTGGATTTCGCGCACGTCGGTGCCGTTGAGCGCCATGACGCGGCCACGCAGCATCGGCACACGGATCAGCTTGCCGTCGGGCGCTTCCGCCGTGACGAGTTCGGCGAAGGCATCGACCTCGCCGCTCTGGATGTCGACGAAGAAGAAGTTCGGCGCCTGGGCGGGCAGATTGCCGGCGATCTGCCGGCGCAGATTGCCGTCGATCAGCGCCAGCGTGACCAGCAGGGTGAGGCCGAGCCCGAGCGACAGCACCACCGACGGCGTCAGCGCGCCGGGTCGGTGAATGTTGCCGATGGCAAGCCGCAGCGCCGTCGAGCGCACGCGAGGGCTTTTGCGGGCCGCCCATTGCACGGCCACGGCGACCAGCCGCAGCACAAGGAAGGCGCCGATCGCGGCGCCGACGAAGATGATCGCGATGCGCCGGTCGCTGGCGGTCCAGACGGCGAGGCCGGCGAGCGCGACGGCGATGGCCAATGCGCCCAATACGTAGACGGCCCGGGGCCAGCCGCGCGCGTCGAAGCCGAGTTCCCGGAACAGGGCCGTAGCCGGAATGTCGCGGGCGCGGCCGAGCGGCATCAGGGCGAAAGCGAGCGTGACGAGAACGCCGAACAGGGCGGCCATCGCAAGGGCTGACGGATAGAGGCCGCCGGCGGTCGGTACAGGCAACACCGAGGAAAGCGCTGCGCCTGCGGCCGGCGGCATCAGCACGGCCAGCCCAAGACCGAGCACGATGCCGACGCCGGCGATCATGAGGATCTGCACCAGATAGACGGCGAAGACGAAACGGCCCGAGGCGCCCAGGCTCTTGAAGGTGGCGATGACGGCGCGCTTGCCTTCGAGATAGGCGCGCACGGCGTTGGCAACGCCGACGCCGCCGACGACCAGCGCCGTCAGGCCGACGAGGGTGAGGAACTGCGAGAAGCGCTCGACATTGGACGACAGGGCGGGAGCGGCATTGTTGCGCCCGCGTATGCTCCAGCCGGCCTCGGCATGTTCGGCCGACGCGCGGTCGCGGATCGCCTGCAGGTCGGCCTCGGCGGCTCCGGGGAGCCGCACCTTGTAGGCGTGTTCGACAAGGCTGCCCGGCTGGATGAGGCCCGAGGCGCGCAGCGCGTCGAGCGAGACCATGAGGCGCGGGGCGAAGCCGAAGCCGTCGGAAATCGCGTCCGGCTCGGTGAGGATGCGGGCGCGCAGCTCGAAAGTCGAGCTGCCGAGCACGATGCGGTCGCCGACCGAAACGCCGAGCCGGTCGAACAGGATGTCGGCGGCGGCGGCACCGTAGACGCCGTCGCGCTCGGCCAGAAGCTCCGCCAGCGGCAGGTCGGGCTCGGCGACGAAAGCGCCGTAGAGCGGATAGAGGCCGTCCACGGCCTTGACCTCCACCAGCGTCTGGTCGGAGCCGTCGGGCAGGCGGGCCATCGAGCGCATGCCGGCGCTGTGGGAAACGGCGCCGAGGCCGTCGAGGAAGGCCTGTTCGCGCTCGTCAGCCTCGCGATGGACGAGCTGGAAGCGGATGTCGCCGCCCAGCAGCGTCTGGCCCTGGCTCTCGACGCCGGCGGTGATGGCGCGGGCGACCGAGTTGACGCCGCCGATGGCGGCAACGCCGAGCGCGATGCAGGCGATGAAGATCAGGAAGCCCGACAGGCCGCCGCGCATCTCGCGCAGGGAAAAGCGGATGGCGAGGCGGAGGGTGTTGGCGGAGGAGTTCATTCTTTGGCACCCCCCTCTGGCCTGCCGGCCATCTCCCCCTCAAGGGGGGAGATCGGCTGTCGTTTCTGCTTTCGCCAATTGTCAGCGATTGGCGAAATCGGTGCTGTAGGCTGATCTCCCCCCTTGAGGGGGAGATGGCCGGCAGGCCAGAGGGGGGTGGTGGAAGAAAGGGGCACCATCACGCCGAGACCGCCTCGAGCACCGGCGGGGTCTCGATGCGGCCCGAGCGCATGGCCACCTGCCGCGTGCAGCGGGCGGCGAGCGCAGGGTCGTGCGTGACCAGCACCAGCGTCATGCCGCGCTCCTCGGCCTTGTGGAACAGGAGGTCGGCGATCTGGCGGCCGGTGGCCTGGTCGAGATTGCCGGTCGGCTCGTCGGCGATGAGGATCGCGGGCGACGGCGCCAACGCGCGGGCGATGGCGACGCGCTGCTGCTCGCCGCCGGAAAGCTCGCCTGGATAGTGGGTCAGCCGCTCGCCGAGGCCGACCGCCGTCAGCTCGCGCTCGGCCACGGCGAACGGGTCGGGATGGCCGGCAAGCTCGAGCGGAACCGCGACATTCTCGAGCGCGGTCATGTTGGGGATCAGGTGGAAGGACTGGAAGACGATGCCGACATTGCGGCCGCGGAAGGCGGCGACCTCGTCCTCGCTGCGGTTGTCGATGCGCTCGCCGGCGATCCAGACCTCGCCCGCGTCGACCTTCTCCAGCCCGGCCAGCACCATGAGCAGGGTCGACTTGCCGGAGCCGGAGGGACCGACGATGCCGGTCGCCTCGCCAGCGCCGACGTCGAGGCTCACGCCCTTCAGCACATGGACCGAGGACGCGCCCGCGCCGAGAGTGAGGGAAACGTCCTTCATGCGGATGGCGGCTTCTGTCACGGCGGGCATATCCTATATGGGATGGGTCGGGCGCGAGCGCCGAAGACATATGGGTTGAAACACATGGCTTTCAAACGATCGATGCAACTTGTCGTCGCGGCGCTGGCGCTGGGTTTCGCGCTGACTGCGCCTGGCGCGGCCGAGCCCTACAGGATCGTGGGGTTTGGCGACAGCCTGATGGCCGGATACCAGCTTCCGGCCGGCGAATCGGTGCCGGAAAAGCTGGAAGCGGCGCTGAAGGCGCGGGGTCACGATGTCGTGATCGTCAATGCCGGCGTTTCCGGCGACACCAGCAGCGGCGGTCTTTCGCGCCTGGACTGGTCGGTGCCCGAGGACACCGAGCTGGTAATTCTGGAGCTGGGCGCCAACGACATGCTGCGCGGCATCTCGCCCGACGTGACCGAGAACAACCTGACGGCGATGATCGAGCAGCTGACGGAACGCGGCATCGACGTGCTTCTGGCCGGGATGCTGGCCGCGCCCAATCTCGGCCCCGACTATGCCGAGCGCTTCAACCCGATCTACCCGAAACTGGCCGAAGCCTACGGGCTGCCGTTCTATCCGTTCTTCCTCGACGGCGTCGCGGCGGAGCGCGCCCTGCTGCTGGACGACGGCATGCACCCGAACGCCGCCGGCGTGGACCGCATCGTCGAAGGCTTGCTGCCGCTCGTGGAGGGGCTGTTGCCGCAGCGTGCCGAGGCAGACTGAGCGCGCGACGCGCGGGAGCAGCGTCGGGACGATGTTACGCTAGGGAAGGATTTGCGCGCGAATTCCAACTTGCCCCGCCGGGCGATCGATGATTCGCTGGCAATGAGCAGTCGATTCGAGGAGGTAGCAATGCCGCGACTATTCACCGCCCTCGAGATACCGCGCGATGCCTCGCTGTCGCTGTCCCTGCTTCGGGGCGGCCTGCCGGGCGCCCGCTGGATCGACCCGGAAAACTATCACCTGACCCTGCGCTTCTTCGGCGACATCGAAGGCCATGTCGCCGACGAGATCGCAAACGCGCTCGACCGGGTGCGTCGTTCCGGCTTCAGCCTTACGCTGTCCGGCGTCGGCGCCTTCGGATCGAAAAAGCCGCATTCGATCCACGCGACCGTGGCCGCCTCGCCCGATCTGGTGGCGCTTCAGGCGGAGATCGAGCGCATCTGCCAGAGGCTCGGCCTGCCGGCGGACCCGCGCAAATTCGTGCCGCACGTCACAGTGGCGCGACTGCGCAACGCCGACGTCAGCGATGTCGCCGCCTATCTGTCGACGCGAGGCAATTTCGCGGCGATGCCGTTCAGGGTCGGGCGGTTCGTCCTGATGTCGTCGCGCGACTCGATCGGCGGCGGGCCGTATGTCGTCGAGGAGGCCTGGCCGCTCCAGGGTGGCGAGACCGGTCGCGCCAGCGTGGCCGACAACGCCTTCGATGCATCGCGGCTCATGCGGTAGGTTTCGGCAGAGGCGCTGTTCCTTCGGCTCAGGCGCGCTATTGTTCCCGGGCAGACAGTCGGATTACCGGACAAGAGGAGCGGGCCATGACAAGGGAAAAGCTCGACCGCGCCGCGATCGGCGAGGCGCTGGCCGGCGCCGAAGGATGGGCGCTGGCCGAAGACGGGCTGTCGATATCCCGCAGCTTCACCTTCAGGAATTTCAGCGAGGCCTTCGGCTTCATGACGCGGGCGGCGCTTGCGGCAGAAAAGCTCGACCATCATCCCGAATGGTTCAACGTCTACAAGCGCGTCGACGTGAAGCTGACCACCCACTCCGCCGGCGGCGTCACCGGGCTCGATATCGAGTTGGCGCGCAAGATGAACGGGCTGGCCGGCGGGTGAGACCGACGCAGCCGGCCGATCTTGCGCGGGGCCGGCCGACCGCCCATCTGTAGCCGCATGAAGAAGCCCGTGCTCAGCCAAGGACAGATCGGCGCGATACTCGCGAATGGCGGCGACGCCGGCCGCGAGGAAGACGTGCGCGGCCGCTTCTGGCGCACCGCGCGCCGCGCCGCCCGGCAAATTCCGTTCATCGAAGAGGTGGCGGCCGCCTATTTCGCAGCAACCGACCCGCGCACGCCGACGCGGGTGCGGGGCACGCTGCTGGCAGCACTCGCCTATTTCGTGATGCCGGCCGACGTCATCCCCGACTTCATCGTCGCCTTCGGCTTCACCGACGACCTGGCGGTGCTGACCGCGGCGATGACCGCCGTCAGGGGGCACATCAAGCCGCGCCATCGCGACCAGGCCCGTCGGGCGCTGGCCGACAAGGCGGACTGAACGCTCAGTTCTGCTGGAACAGGCTGTCGGCGTCGGGCGCCTGCGACAGGGCGTCGACGTCTTCGGGCGCCGTGACCAGCCTCGGCGTCGAGGCCGATGTCGGCCGCGACAGCTCCTGCGCCACGACCATGCGCAGCAATTCCGCCAGCTCGCGCGCGGCGCGGTTGTACGCGTCGCGCTCGGCACGGGCGGCCGCGTACTCCTGCCGCGGAAGATCGTAGGGCGCCTGCACGGAGCGGGTGCCCTGCGAGATCAGTTGCCCGGTCGCGGTCTCCGTCAGCCTGTAGGTGCCGCGGACATGCGCGACGGCCGATGTCGGCTCGAGCGCGATGTTGCGCGTGTTGACCGAGGCGGCGCGGGAACTGGTGGCGCGGGTGGTCAGATCGAGCTGGTAGGTGGCGGACGAGGGCCGACCGGCGCCGCCGTAGAACAGGAATATCAGGTGATTGCGCACCTCCTGGCCGACACGGTCGGTCGCAGGCTTGATCTCCACCGAGGCAAGCGAAACCGACGGCGCGCCGGAGACGGTGGTGGCCGAGGTGATCTCGCCATAGAGCGGCTGCACGGTGCAACCGGATGCCACCAGCGCCGCGAGCATGCCGCCGGCTGCGAGCAGTCGCCTTACGCCGGCGCGGTCAGATGACGACATTGACGATCCTCTGCGGCACCACGATCACCTTGCGCGGCGATTTTCCATCGAGCGCCGCCTGCACGATTTCGAGCGCCAGCGCCGCCGCTTCGACGGCAGATTGATCCGCGTCGCGCGCGATTGTCAAATCGGCGCGCTTCTTGCCGTTGATCTGCACCGGAATGGCGATTTCGTCGTCGACGACCAGCGCCGGATCGTAGGACGGCCAGGGCCGATTCGCCACGAGGCTGGTTCCGCCGAGCTGGACCCAGCATTCCTCGGCGAGGTGCGGCATCATCGGCGCGATCATGCCCACAAGGGCTTCCAGCGCATCGCGCAGGGCCGCCTTCGAGGCGGCATCGGCAGCGGCGGCGCCCGCCACCAGCGGCGACAGGGCGTTGGTCAGCTCGTAGAGCCGCGCAACGGCCTTGTTGAAGCCGAGGCGCTCGATATCCTCGCCGACGGCCTTGACCGCCTTGTGGGCGGCGCGCGACACCGCCGCGGCCTGGCCATCGCGCGCGGCGGCAGGGGCGACGCCCGCCAGAGCCGGCGCGATCTCCGACACCAGCCGCCAGACGCGCTGCACGAAGCGGTGGGCGCCCTCGACGCCGGCTTCCGTCCAGATCACGTCGCGCTCGGGCGGTGAATCCGACAGCATGAACCAGCGCGCGGTGTCGGCGCCGTAGGAGGCGATGATGTCGTCGGGGTCGACCACGTTCTTCTTCGACTTCGACATCTTCTCGATGGGGCCGATCTCGACCTCGTCGCCGGACGTCAGAAGGACGGCGCGACGGCGGCCGTCGGCATCCTCGATCTTCACCTCGGCCGGCGTGATCCAGCCCTGCGAACCCCTGTAGGTCTCGTGGACGACCATACCCTGCGTGAACAGGCCCTCGAACGGCTCCTCGACGGCGTTGAGATGGCCCGTCGCCTTCATCGCGCGGGCGAAGAAGCGCGAGTAGAGCAAATGCAGGATCGCATGCTCGATGCCGCCGATATACTGGTTGACCGGCAGCCAGCCCTGCGGGCCGTCGACGTCCTTCAGCGTCGTTGGCTGCGCCTCGTTCCACGGATCGGTGAAACGGGCGAAGTACCACGAGGAATCGACGAAAGTGTCCATCGTGTCCGTGTCGCGCCGGGCCTGCTTGCCGCAGCTCGGGCAGGCGGTATGCTTCCAGGTCGGGTGATGGTCGAGCGGATTGCCCGGCTTTTCGAAGGAAACCTCATCCGGCAGGCGCACCGGCAGCTCGCCGGCAGGCACCGGCACCGCGCCGCAATCGTCGCAGTGGATGACCGGGATCGGGCAGCCCCAGTAGCGCTGGCGCGAGATCAGCCAGTCGCGCAGGCGGAACTGCACCTTGCGCTGCGCCTGCGGGCGGTTGCCGAGCGATGCGCCTTCCAGACGCCTGGCCACTTCGTCGAAGGCTTCCGCCGGCTTCATGCCGTCGAGGAAGCGCGAATTGATCATCACGCCGTCGTCGGTGTAGGCCTCCTCCAGGATCTGGAAGCTGGCGGCGTCGGCGCCCTCGGGCATGACGACCGGGATCACCGGCAGGCCGTATTTGTTGGCGAAGTCGAGGTCGCGCTGGTCGCCCGACGGGCAGCCGAAGATGGCGCCGGTGCCGTAGTCCATCAGCACGAAATTGGCGACGTGGACAGGCAGCGTCCAGCCATCGTCGAACGGATGCACGACGCGGATGCCGGTGTCGAAGCCCTTCTTCTCGGCCGTCTCGATCTCGGCGGCGGACGTGCCGCCGCGCTTGATCTCCTCGATGAAGGCGGCCAGCGCCGGATTGGCTGCCGCAGCCTTCTTCGCCAGCGGATGGTCGGCGGCGATCGCCATGAAGGAGGCGCCGAAGATCGTGTCCGGCCTCGTCGTGTAGACCTCCAGCTCGCTCTCGCCGTCCGGGGCGGTCGCCGGGTCCAGCTTCCAACGGAGCTGCAGGCCCTCGGAGCGGCCGATCCAGTTCGACTGCATCAGCTTGACCTTGTCCGGCCAGCGGGGGAGCGTGTCGAGCCCGTCCAGCAGCTCCTGCGCCATCGACGTGATCTTGAAGAACCACTGCGTCAGGTCGCGCTGCTCGACCGGCGCGCCCGAGCGCCAGCCCTTGCCGTCGATGACCTGCTCGTTGGCGAGCACGGTCATGTCGACCGGGTCCCAGTTCACCTTGGCGTTGCGGCGCTCGACCAGCCCCGACTGCCAGAAGTCGAGGAACATCTTCTGCTGGTGGCGGTAATAGGACGGGTCGCAGGTCGCGAATTCGCGCGCCCAGTCGAGCGACAGGCCCATCGTCTTGAGCTGGCCCTTCATCGTCTCGATGTTGGCGTAGGTCCAGTCGCGCGGGTTCACGCGGTTGTCGCGCGCGGCGTTCTCCGCGGGCAGGCCGAACGCGTCCCAGCCCATCGGGTGCAGCACGTTGAAGCCCCTGGCCCGCTTGTAGCGCGCCACCACGTCGCCCATCGTGTAGTTGCGCACGTGGCCCATGTGAATGCGCCCCGACGGGTAGGGGAACATCTCCAGCACGTAATACTTGTCGCGCGGGTCTTCGTTCTTCGTGGCAAAGAGCTTCGCGTCGTCCCAGGCCTTCTGCCATTTGGGTTCGGATGCGCGGGGATTGTAGCGTTCGGTTGCCATGGGATGAAATTCACCTAAAAGACGGCGACGAAGGGCATTCGGAAGGTCGCGGAGTATCCGTACACGGATGTCCGCGCCAGCCTTCACCATGGTTTCCGGGACCCGTCAACCTTGGCGGCCTGGCAGAGGCCGAATTGAGCGGATTTGCAGCATGAGCGACGCGGTCGAGCGGCTTGGAGCGGTGAGGACCGCCATCGCGATGGCGGAAAAAGAGGCGGCGCGCGGTCCCGGCTCGGTGACGCTGGTCGCCGTGTCGAAGACATTTTCGGCCGAGGACATCCGCCCGGTGATCGAGGCCGGCCAGCGCGTCTTCGGCGAGAACCGCGTGCAGGAGGCGCAGGCCAAGTGGCCGGAGCTCAAGGACGCGTTTGCCGATATCGAGCTGCATCTGATCGGCCCGCTGCAATCGAACAAGGCGAAGGAGGCGGTGGCGCTGTTCGACGTGATCGAGACGGTGGACCGCGAGAAGATCGCCGCCGAACTGGCGAAGGAAATTGGCAGGCAGGGCAAGGCCCCGAAGCTCTACGTGCAGGTCAATACCGGGCTGGAGGAACAGAAGGCCGGCATCGACCCGCGCGAGGCGGTGGCCTTCGTGGCGCGCTGCCGCGACGTGCACGGGCTGGCGATCGAGGGGCTGATGGCGATCCCGCCCTTCGACGAGAACCCCGGCCCGCATTTCGCGCTGCTTGAGAAACTGGCCCGGGAGGCCGGCGTCAAGAAACTCTCGATGGGCATGTCGGGCGACTACGAGACGGCGGTCGCCTTCGGCGCCACCAGCGTGCGGGTGGGGTCGGCTATTTTCGGCACGCGCTGAAGCCTGAGCGATTCCGCTTTTGCGCGCGCTCGCGCAGGCGTATGATCAAGCGGCAAACCGGGGGACGCTTCTTGCCAAGGAGCAAGACCATGGACCGGAATGCCAATTCGCAGCGCCCTCACACCCCCTATCTGCACCGTCGCGTCTATATGGCGATGCTCGGCATGGCGCTGATCTACGTCGCCGCCGTGTGGTACGGCTTTGCCGGCGCTTCCTATGTCGACTTCCTGCTCGTCGTGGTGACCGCCTTCATCGTCATGGTCGTCACCCTGCCGCTGCTGGCCTTTCGGCAATGGCGGACGCACCCGACAAGGGGACCGCATCACGAGCCGCTGCCCAGCTACCACGACTGGGCGCAGGACGACGTCGACACCTTCAGCGGCCCGACGAGCGGCAGGTCGGCGGCGATCGAAATACTGCTCCCGCTCGGTGCCGTCGCCTTCGGCATGCTCGCCTTCGCGATCCTCGTCCATGTGATGAGCTGAGGACCGGCCGGCGCCCGCCGGCCGTCAGTGCAGGTGGAGTTCGCCCCTGACGTTGCGCCATTCGTTCGGCGCGATGAGCCGGTTGTGGGTGTAGGCGACCGAATGCAGCGCGCCCTCGATCTTCTCATGCCAGAAGTCGATGAAGCGGCGCAACTCGGGAAATCGCGGCGCGAGGTCGTAGTGCTGCCAGATGAAGGTCTGCAGCAGGCCCGGATGGTCGGGCATGCGGTAGAGAATGCGGGCGGTGGTCAGGCCGTAGCCCTTGAGCATCAGTTCCGTTTCGGCGTGGTCGCGCATCGACGGTTCCCCAATCAGTTGCTCCTCCACCGGGCGAGTGTGCCGACCGCTGGGTTAACGATTTCTTGCCACGATAGCCGAGCAGCAAGATTTATTCCACGATAACAATATGTTGGCAGCCCAGACCGGTGAGTGCTGACAGTCGATGGCGCGCCGCGCGGATCCTGCGCAACGATCCATCGTCTAATGTTGTGGCTTCACGCGGAATGGTAATAATGCACCCGAAACGGCGGCGTCGTCCGCCTGCCGGCCCGTCCGGCTATCCAGATCGCAGGGAGAGACCATGTCCGACGTCAAGGTTCATCGTGTTCAGCCGGGCTGGAAGAAGGACGCCCTGATCGACAACGACACCTACCTGAAATGGTATCGGGAGAGCGTGAAGAACCCGGACAAGTTCTGGGGCAAGCACGGCAAGCGCATCGACTGGTTCAAGCCTTACACCAAGGTGAAGAACACCTCGTTTTCCGGCAAGGTGCCGATCAAGTGGTTCGAGGACGGGCAGACCAACGTCTCCTACAACTGCATCGACCGGCACCTGAAGAAGCGCGGCAACCAGACGGCGATCATCTGGGAGGGCGACAACCCCTTCGACGACAAGAAGATCACCTATAGCGAGCTCCACGAGCATGTCTGCCGGCTGGCCAACGTGATGAAGAAGCACGGCGTCAAGAAGGGCGACCGCGTTACCCTCTACATGCCGATGATCCCCGAGGCGGCCTATGCGATGCTGGCCTGCACGCGCATCGGCGCGATCCATTCGGTCGTGTTCGGCGGTTTCTCGCCCGACGCGCTGGCAGGGCGCATCGTCGACTGCGAATCGACCTTCGTCATCACCGCCGACGAGGGGCTGCGCGGCGGCAAGACGGTTCCGCTGAAGGAGAACACCGACAAGGCGGTGGACATCGCCGCAAGAAGCCACGTGATGGTCAAGAACGTTCTGGTGGTGCGGCGCACCGGCGCCAAAACCGGCTGGGCGCCCGGGCGCGACCTCTGGTATCACGACGAGATCCGCTCGGTGAAGGCCGAGTGCAAGCCGGAGAAGATGAAGGCGGAGGACCCGCTGTTCATCCTCTACACGTCGGGCTCGACCGGCAAGCCCAAGGGCGTGCTGCACACCACGGGCGGCTACCTCGTCTATGCCTCGATGACGCATCAATACGTCTTCGACTACCACGACGGTGACATCTACTGGTGCACCGCCGATGTCGGCTGGGTGACGGGACACAGCTACATCGTCTACGGGCCGCTCGCCAACGGCGCGACGACGCTGATGTTCGAGGGCGTGCCCAACTATCCCGATGCCGGCCGCTTCTGGGACGTGGTCGACAAGCACAAGGTCAACATCTTCTACACCGCGCCGACCGCGATCCGCGCGCTGATGGGCGCGGGCGACGACTTCGTGAAGCGGGCGTCGCGCAAGAGCCTGCGCGTGCTGGGCTCGGTCGGCGAGCCGATCAACCCGGAAGCCTGGGAATGGTACTTCAACACCGTCGGCGACAAACGGGTGCCGATCGTCGACACATGGTGGCAGACGGAAACCGGCGGCATCCTGATCACGCCGCTGCCGGGCGCGACCGACCTGAAGGCCGGCTCGGCGACGCGGCCCTTCTTCGGGGTGCAGCCGCAACTGGTCGACAATGACGGCAAGGTTCTGGACGGGGCAGCCGACGGCAATTTGTGCATCGTCGATTCATGGCCGGGGCAGATGCGGACCGTCTATGGCGACCATGAGCGCTTCATCCAGACCTATTTCGCCACCTACAAGGGCAAATATTTCACCGGCGACGGCTGCCGCCGCGACGCCGACGGCTATTACTGGATCACCGGCCGCGTCGACGACGTGCTCAACGTGTCGGGCCACCGGATGGGCACGGCCGAGGTGGAGTCGGCGCTCGTCAGCCACGACAAGGTCTCCGAGGCCGCCGTGGTGGGCTACCCGCACGACATCAAGGGCCAGGGCATCTACTGCTACGTGACGCTGATGGCCGGCGAGGACGGCACCGACGCGCTTCGCAAGGAACTGGTGGCGCATGTGCGCAAGGAGATCGGTCCGATCGCCTCGCCCGACCTGATCCAGTTTTCGCCGGGCCTGCCCAAGACCCGTTCGGGCAAGATCATGCGCCGGATCCTCAGGAAGATCGCCGAGGACGATTTCGGCGCGCTGGGCGACACCTCGACGCTGGCCGATCCGGCCGTGGTCGACGATCTGGTGGCCAACCGGCAGAACCGGAAACGGTAAGGGCTCGGCGGGCGCGTTTCCGGCGCGCCCGTCAGCAGCCGATCCGCTGTCGGATGCGGTCGACCTCTTCCTTGCTGCGGCAGACGTTCTCGCAGGGAATGCCATCCTTGTCGCCATCGGCACGGCTGTAGCCGCCGCACCACAGGCGCACCGCCTCCTCGCAGGTCCGGACGTCCTTGCAGGTGCGGGCGCGCTGGGCGAGCTGGACCTCGTCGAAATCGAAGTCGGCCGGACGCGACAGCGGCGAGGCCAAGGCCGGCGAAAGCGCCGTCAAGTGAACGGCAAGCGCGACAATGCCCCACGATACGATGCGCAAAGACATCGGCGTCCCCCCCAGCCCAACAATCCCCGACCGCACCTTACGCGGGCGATTGCCCGCTCGCAAATTCGCCTCTTGCCATATGCCGCGCCCGACCCCATTCTCCTGTCGTGTTCAACGAAACGAAAGGAGGTGATCCAATGTCGAGTGGTTTCAACCGTAGCGTGGCCCCGGCGGATCGTCCTTTCGGGAAGAAGTCTTCCTGACAGGCGCGTGACGCGCGGCCGGCAGGTTTCCTGCCGCCACGGGCCGCGCCACGGACGGAAAACACGGAGGGCCGCCTTTGGGCGGCCCTTTCCGTTTCAGACCGGTAGTCTCATACTGATTGACCGTCCACGCCGCCCCTCATCCGCCCTTCGGGCACCGCCCTCCGCTATGGCTCCGGGCGTTCGTCGCTCGAAAAGCCAAATCTTTGGCTTTTCGTCCGCTGCGCGGACCGCTCCTCACCCCCGTGAACGGCGAGAAGGTAGAAGCGGCTGCTGCCTACGCCACCTTGCGGGCGAGGGCGCACTGACTCCACAGTTCGGAAAGTGCCGACGCGAGGCGGTCGATGTCGGCGTCGGTGTGCAGCGGCGTAGGCGTGATGCGCAGGCGCTCGGTCTTCTTCGGCACGGTCGGATAGTTGATCGGCTGCACGTAGATGCCGTGGCGGTCGAGCAGCAGGTCGCTGATCCACTTGCACTTGGCCGCATGACCGACCATCACCGGCACGATGTGGCTGTCGTTGGGCATGGTCGGGATGCCGATCGCGTCGAGGCGCGCGCGCACCTTCCTGACAGCGGCGCGCTGGCCCTGACGTTCCGCGTCGCTGTGCTTGAGATGGCGGATCGAGGCGAGCGCTCCGGCCGCCACATGCGGCGGCAGCGCGGTGGTGAATATGAAGCCGCTCGCATAGGAGCGCACGAAGTCGATGAGCTTCGACGACCCGGTGATGTAGCCGCCGACGACGCCGAAGGCCTTGCCAAGCGTGCCCTCGATGATGTCGATGCGGTCCATCAACCCTTCGCGCTCGGCGACGCCGCCGCCGCGCGGCCCGTACATGCCGACCGCATGGACCTCGTCGAGATAGGTCAGCGCGCCGTGCTTTTCGGCAACGGCCACGATGTCGGCGATCGGCGCGATGTCGCCGTCCATCGAATAGACGCTCTCGAAGGCGACGATCTTCGGCCGGTCCGGCCCGTATTCCGACAGGATGCGGTCGAGGTCCCTGACGTCGTTATGGGCGAAGATGCGCTTCTCGGCCTTGGAGTGGCGGATGCCCTCGATCATCGAGGCGTGGTTGCCGGCGTCGGAGACGATGACGCAGCCCGGGATCGATGCGCCCAGCGTCGACAGCGACGCCCAGTTGGAAACGTAGCCCGAGGTGAACAACAGTGCGGCCTGCTTGCCGTGCAGGTCGGCCAGCTCGCGCTCCAGAAGCACATGATAGTGGTTGGTGCCGGAGATGTTGCGGGTGCCGCCGGCGCCGGCGCCGCAGGCGTCGAGCGCCTCGTGCATGGCGGCGATCACCGCCGGATTCTGCCCCATGCCGAGATAGTCGTTCGAGCACCAGACCGTGACCTCGCCGAGCGGCGCGTTCGCATCCTCGGCGCCGTAGCGGGCCGCCCGCGGGAACGAACCGGCGCGCCGCTCCAGTTCGGCGAAGACGCGGTAGCGGCCCTCCTCATGGAGAGCGTCGAGCTTCGTGGCGAAAAAGGCTTCGAAGTCCATCGTCATGTCCCGTGACGCGAGCGCGGCATGCTCGCGGGCAAGGTGGCTCCGTGGAGCCGAATCGCAATTCGCGCACCACCACTAACCGGAGTCTCGCGGCGGCGCGTTAAGGTTGTCTTTCGCAGAAATCGCCGTCCGCGCAAAGCCCCAAAGTTCTCCCGCCGCCGCCCGGAGGCTGGGTGCCGTCGGGCACGGAAAGCAGGTCGCCGGCCGCACGGGTCCTCTCGCCTGCGTCGGACACCGGCAGAACCGAGATCGCAAAGCCGATGGCCTCGAGCTGCGGCACGATGATCTCCGCGTCGCCGGCAACGACGATCAGCGCCTCGTCGAGCGAGGCGAAGCCGGGGGCGGCCTTCTGGACGTCGTCGAGATCGACCTCCGTCATCCGGCGATAGCGCTCGAAGACATGATCCAGCGTGCGGCCGCTGCCATGCGCGCCGGCAACGATCGAAAAAAGCTTCGCGCCGGTTTCCGCCGCGCCGGCGAGGGCGGAGCGGTAGACGTTGAGCGTCGGGGCCAGTTCGCCGCCAGTCGGAGGCGTGGTGGCGAGCGAGCCGAAACCGGCGAGAAACTCCTCCATTGCCGCGCCGGTGTTGTCGCGGTCGACGGTGGCCGAGACATAGAGGCCGGAACCGCGCTCGACATCGTCCCAGAGGCCGGCGCCGACTCCGTAGGAATAGCCTTTCTCCTCGCGGATCACCGAGTTCAGCCGGCTGGTGAAGTCGCCGCCGAGAAGCCGCATCACCGCGACCGCCTCGTCGCGGCCGTCCTCCATGTCGCCTGGGGCGGGGCGCACGATCAGAATGGCCGACTGGCTGGCGCCCGGCTCGGGCACCACGAGCACCTGCCGGCCGGAAAAGGCGAGCGGCGGCGTGGGCGTCGGCGTAAAGCCCGGCTCCTTATCGGCCCAGCCGGCGAAGGCCTTGTCCAGTCCGGCCCGGACCTCCTCCAAGGGCAGCGGGCCGACGCTGACGAAGGTGACGGCGGATGGCTGGAACAGACGTTGATAGGCAGATTTTGCCTCATCCAGCGTCATCGCGGCGACCTGATCGGCGATCCAGCGCGCGGAAGGCCGATCCGCCGTTGCCGGCTGCAATGCGTCGATTGCCGCGTACCAGCCGGCATTGGCGAGGTCGGCGGCGTCCCAGCCGATATTCTCGACGCGCGCCTCGACGCTGCGACGCCATTCGGCGGGGTCGAAATTGGGCCGGAGCACGGCGTCGGCAAGCAGCGAGGCTCCTTCGGCGAACCGGTCGCGCGGCACCGAAAGGGTGACGCCGGTGGCCAGCAGGCCGGCGCGCTGGCCGATGCTGGCACCAATGTCGCCGGCGGCCCTGGCGAAGGCGGCCTGGTCGCGTCCGCCCGCGCCGCGATAGGCCATGTCGGCCGCCATGGCGAGCAGGCCGGCGCGATCGGCCGGCGCGTTGTCCCAGCCGCCGGCACCGAAGGCGGCGACATAGGCCATCGGCGAGCCGTCCATGCGATAGTGAACCAGGCGCGCGCCGCTCGACAGCGTTGCCTCCTCGGCTTCCGGCGTTTCAGCCTCGCGCGGTTCGGCGGCGGCCAGTACCGGCACGGGCGACACGTCGCGGTCCGGCGCGGTGAAGGGAGCAGGGTCGCCGGTCGATTCGACAAGCACGGCCGGATAGTCGCCGCGCGCGCCCGGCCGTACGACCAGAACGCTGCTGCCAGACGGGTCGAGCACCGCGCGAGCCGCCGCCATCACCTCGTCGGCCGTCGCCGCGACGATCCGGGGATCGTCGGCCAGCGCCAGCCGCGCGTCGCCCAAGATGTCGTAGGCCTCCGAGATCGCGGCGGCGCGGTCGCCATAGGGTTCGACCGCGAGCCTGTCCTCGATCAGCAGCGTCTGGCGCGCCCGTTCGAGGTCGGCCGGGTCTATGGAGCCTGCGAGGAACTCCGCCACCGCTGCCTTGAGCTCGGTTTCCAGCGCCTCGGGCGTGACGCCCGGCAGGGTGGTGGCGTCGATGGTGAAGCGGCCGCCGAGCAGGCCCGGCGTCCATTCGGCACGCACGTAGCTGGACAGGGCCTTGTCGTTGATGATGCGCTGGCGCAACTGGCCGTACTGGTCGTTGCCCAGCAATTCGGCTGCAAGGCGGAGCGCGCCATTGGCCTCGTCCGTGGCGCGCGGGCCGGCATGGGCGAGCATCATCCACGCCGTCGGCAGACGGTCGGTCAGCTCGATGCGGATGGCCGTGGGCGCCGTCTCGGGCGCGTCGGGCGTGGCGACGTCGGGGCCGCGCGGCACCACGCCGAAGGTCTGCTCGACGAGGGCCCGCGCCTCCTCGATCTCGAAGTCGCCGACGAGCGCCAGCACCGCATTGTTGGGAAGGTAGTAGGTGTTGAAGAAGCCGCGCACGTCGTCGAGCGTGGCCGCGTCGAGATCGGCCATCGAGCCGATGACGGAGCGGCTGTAGGGATGCTCCTTCGGGAACAGGCCCGACCAGATCGCCTCCCAGCCGGCGCCGCCGGGCGTGTCGAGCACGTTCTGGCGCATCTCGTTCTTGACCACGGCGCGCTGGAGGTCGAGTTCGGACTGTTCGACCTCGCCGCCGAGATTGGCCATGCGGTCGGCCTCCAGCGACAGGATCATCGGCAGGTTGGCCGAGATGCCTTCGGCGTAGTAGACGGTGCCGTCCTCCGAGGTCCAGGCATTGATGGTGTTGCCGTGGCCGAGATGCGCGCCGAAGACGCTGGGCCAGGCCGCCGTGCCCGAGAACATCAGATGCTCGAAGAGATGGGCGAAGCCGGAGCGGCCGGCGGGCTCGTTCATCGAGCCGACGCGATAGCGCAGATACATGGCGACCTTGGGGACCGTGTCGTCGGGTGCGAGCGCGACCTTGAGGCCATTGTCGAGCTCGAAGGTGACAAGCTCGCGCGCTTGCGCCTGCGCCGCACCGGCTATCCCCAACGCCAGCCCGACAAAGGCCAGCGCGCCCAATACCCAACGCTTCATGTGATCCCTCCGGGGCGGATGCGCCGCGCGACGCGGCGACTGACGTTGCGGAAGCATGGCACAGAAGGATTGCGGCGCGAAGAGGGCATGGAGCGACGTCGAAACAGGAGCAAGCCGGTTCGCCTTGCCCATCGCTGCCGCACGTCTTTGCCTATGACGGGCCGGGGATTGGAATTCTGTTCCAAGACCGGCGGTCATCGTTGCGGATACCTTGCGGCGTCGACCGCCTGCAGGCATTTTCGTGCGGGACTGTCCGAACCGACTGCGTAGGCCCCATGAACCGATCACGACGGCTGCTTCTCGTTGCCGGCCGCAACCTGCTGGCGGCGGTGCCGACGGCGATCGCGCTGATCGTGGGCTATTTCTTCCTGTTCCGGCTGGCGCCCGGCGACGCGGCCGATGTGTTCGCGGCCGAATCGGGCGCGGCGACGGAAGAGATGATGGAACAGTTGCGGCGGCAGTTCGGGCTCGACGCGCCGGTGCTGCAGCAATTGCTGAACTACCTGTCCAACCTCGCGCAGGGCAATCTCGGCATCTCGCCGCGCTACGGCATTCCCGTCTCCGAACTGATCGCGTCGCGGCTGCCGGCCACGCTGGTGCTGATGGGTTCGGCGCTGGGCCTCGCTTTGGTGCTCGGCATCGGGCTCGGCGCGCTGATGGCGGCCAAGGCCGGCCGCTGGCCGGACCGGGCAGCCTCTCTGGTGGTGCTGGTGCTCTACTCGGTGCCCGGCTTCTGGGTCGGCCTGATGCTGATCGTGCTGTTTTCGATCGAGCTGGGCTGGCTGCCGAGCGGCGGCTCGGAGACCGTTGCGTCGGGCTATCGCGGCTGGACGCTGTGGATCGACCGCGCGCGCCACATCGTGCTGCCGGCCGTGACGCTGGCGCTGTTCTACGTGGCCGTCTATGCGCGGCTGACGCGGGCGGCGTTCCTGGAAGTCTCGGAGCTGGATTTCGTCAAGACGGCCAGGGCGAAGGGCGTGCCGCCGCTGCGGCTGGCGCTGCGCCATCTGCTGCCGAACGCGCTGTTGCCGGTGACGACGGTGGCGGGCGTCCACATCGGCGGCATCCTCGGCGGCGCGGTGGTGGTGGAGACCGTGTTCAACTGGCCCGGCCTCGGCCGGCTCGGCTTCGACGCGATCCTGCAACGGGACTTCAACCTGCTGCTCGGCATCGTTCTCATCTCCTCCTTCATGGTCATCGTGGTGAACCTGCTGGTGGATCTGTTCCAGGCGTGGCTGGACCCGCGGATAGAGGGGCGATGAAAATGGCGGAGCCGAGGATGACGGGGGACAGGCGATGAGCGTGGCTGCGACGACCGGTCCACGTCCCCTGCGGGCGCTGGCGCGCCGCGCCGGGGTCGCCGTGCCGCTGGCCATCCTCGGCCTCGTGCTGGCGGCCGCGCTGCTGGCCCCCGTGCTCTACCCCGGAGACCCGATGTCGCTCGCCGGCCAGCCGTTCCTGTGGCCCGGACAGGACCCCGCCTTTCCGCTCGGCACCGACTCGCTCGGGCGCGACGTGGCGGCGGGGCTGGTCTGGGGCGCGCGGGTGACGCTGCTGGTCGGCTTCTTCGCGATGGCGCTCGGCATTCTCGCCGGGCTGGTGGCGGGTGCGCTGGCGGGTTATTTCGGCGGCTGGACCGACACGCTGATCGTCAAGGCGATCGAGATCGTGCAGACGCCGCCCAATTTCGTGCTGCTGGTCGTACTCGTCGCCGTTGCCCAGCCGACGCTGACCACCATCGTCGGCGCGATCGCCATCGTGACGTGGCCGACGGCGGCGCGAATCGTCAGGTCCGAATTCCGGCAGCTGCGCGAGCGCGACTTCGTGCTCGCCGCGCGCAGCCTTGGCTACGGCCATCTGCGGATCATGGCGATGGAGATCCTGCCAAGCGCGCTGCCGCCGATCATCGTGACGTCGTCGATCCTGCTGGCGACGGCGATCCTGATGGAATCGGCGCTGTCCTTCCTCGGCCTGGGGGACCCCAACGTGGTGACCTGGGGATCGATGATCGGCGAGGGGCGGCCGCTCTTACGCTCGGCCTGGTATCTGAGCGCCGTTCCCGGCCTCGCCATCGTCGTCACCGTGCTGGCGCTCAACCTGCTCGGAGACGCGCTCAACGACGCGCTCAATCCGCGCCGCAGGGCGAGGGACTGAACCGGTGGAGCGTCGTCCCGTCCTTGAGGTGAGCGGCCTGACGGTGGCCTTTCCGGGCTTCCTCGCCGTCGACGACCTCGACTTCACTGTCGGCGCCGGCGAGACGCTTGCGATAGCGGGCGAGTCCGGCTCGGGCAAGTCGATGACGGCATTGGCGATCATGGGACTGCTGCCGCACGAGGCGCATGCCACCGCGCGCTCGATCCGGCTTGGCGGAACGGACATCTTCGGCCTGCCGGAGCATGAGCTGCGCAAGGTGCGGGGCCGCGACATCGGGCTGATCTTCCAGGAGCCGATGACGGCGCTGAACCCGGTGATGAGCATCGGCGACCAGATCGCCGAGGTCGTCCGGCTGCATCTCGGCCTGTCGCGGGCGGCCGCCTGGCGACGCGCGGTGGAACTGCTCGACCTGATGCGAGTGCGCGAGCCCGAGCAACTGGCGCGCGACTATCCGCACCGGCTGTCGGGCGGGATGCGCCAGCGGGTCGTCATCGCCATCGCCATCGCCGCCAATCCGAAACTCGTCATCGCCGACGAGGCGACGACCGCGCTGGACGTGACGATCCAGGCCGAAGTGCTCGAACTGCTGGACGGGCTGCGCCGCGATCTCGACATCGGCCTGATGCTGATCACCCACGATCTGGGCATCGTCGGCCAGTGGGCCGACAGGGTGGTGGTGATGTATGCCGGCCGGCAGGTGGAGCAGGGATCGCCGCAGGCGCTGTTCTCGCGCCCCCTGCATCCTTACACCGAAGGGCTGGTCGGCGCCGCCCCGCCGCGCGACGGCTCGCTCGGCTACCGGGCCGCGCCGCTGCGCGAGATACCAGGCAGCATCGTGGGTGCCGCGCGCGAGCCCGGATGCCGGTTCGCGCCGCGCTGCGGGCTCGCCGTGGCCTCCTGCTGGAAAGCGCCGCCGCCGGCGCTGGTGCCGGTCGCGCCCGGCCGTCTCGCGGCGTGCCCGGTCGTCAACGGGGTCGCTGCCGCATGAACCTGCTCGAAGCCAACGACATGCGTGTCGAATATGCCGCGCGCGGCGCGCCGCTGCGGGCGGTCGACGGCGTGGGTTTCGCGATCGCCAAAGGCGAGACGCTTGGGCTGGTGGGCGAGAGCGGCTGCGGCAAGTCGACCCTCGGCAAGGCGATGCTGGGCCTCGTGCCCGTGGCGGGCGGCCGGGTGACGCTCGGCGAAGCCGAGGTTCCGCTGGGCCACGAGCGGCGAATGCGGCCGTTTAGGCGGCGCATGCAGATGATCTTCCAGGATCCCTACGGCTCGCTCAATCCGCGCCATACGATCGGGCGGATTCTGGCGACGCCGCTGAAGGTGCACGGGCTGGGCGACGCCGCACGGCGCAACGAGACGGTCGGCCGGGTGCTCGATCTGGTCGGGCTGCCGCCCGAGGCTGCGGCGCGCTATCCGCACGAGTTTTCCGGCGGCCAGCGGCAGCGCATCGGGATCGCGAGGGCGATCATCCTGGAGCCCGAACTTATCGTCTGCGACGAGCCGGTCTCGGCGCTCGACCTGTCGATCCAGGCGCAGATCCTCAACCTGCTCGCCCGGCTCAAGACATCGCTCGGCCTGTCCTATCTGTTCATCAGCCACGACCTGTCGGTGGTGCGCTATTTTTCCGACCGCATCATGGTGATGTATCTCGGCCGCATCGTGGAAAGCGGGACGGCCGACGCCGTCTGGTCGACGCCGCTGCACCCCTATACGCGGCTGCTGCTGGATTCGGTTCCGAGGCCAGAGCAGCGCAGGCAGGCGCGCGCGCCTGCCGCCGCCGGCCCCGCGGCGCCGGCCGGGCCGGGTTGCCGGTTCAGCCCGCGCTGCCCGCTGGCGACGGAGATCTGCCGCTCGACGACGCCCGAGCTGAGGGCGGTCGAGGGCGGGCACGCGGCTGCCTGCCATCACGCCGAGCAGATGCGTACGATGAGGCCATAGAGCGCGTTTCGCTTGCCTTGGAAGAATTTCATTCCGATAATCCGCAGGTGGGAGAAATCGTGTTTGCCTTTCGTGGAAATGTGGAAGCGCATTTCCTGACAGGCGAAAGACGAACCCGGATACTCGGCATCCGAACTTCACCGACCTGCAGGGGCTACCATGTTCAGAAAGACCATCATCGCCGCGCTGTCCGCGCTGGCTTTCAGCGCCGCCGGCGCGGCAGCGGAAGAGCCGCAACCGGGCGGAACGCTGCGCTTCGTCATGAAATACGAGCCGGCGACGCTTTCCTCGATCAACAACACGTCGACGCCGCTGACCTCCGGCAAGATATTCGACGGCCTTGTCACCTACGACTACGACCTCAACCCGCAGCCGCAGCTTGCAACCTCATGGGAGGTCGCGCCGGACGGGCTCAAATACACCTTCAAGCTGCGCGAGGGCGTGACCTGGCACGACGGCGAGCCGTTCACCGCTGAGGACGCCGCCTTCTCGATCCTGCGGCTCAAGGAAGGCCATCCTCGCGGCCGCGCCACCTTCGCCAACGTGGTGGAAGCCAATACGCCGGACGACCAGACGCTGGAGCTCGTTCTCTCCAAGCCGGCACCGTTCCTGATCGTCGCGCTCGGCGCGTCGGAATCGCCGATCGTGCCGAAGCACCTCTATGACGGCGTCGACGTGGCGACGCCGCCCGGACCGGAGCTGCTGATCGGCACCGGCCCGTTCGTGCTGAAGGAGTGGGTGCGCGGCAGCCATGCGCTGCTGGAGAAGAACGAGAACTACTGGGACAAGCCGAAGCCCTATCTCGACCGGGTGGTGCTGCGCTTCATGCCTGACGCAGCCGCGCGTGGCGCCGCCTTCGAGGCCGGCGACCTCGACCTCGGCGCGCTGGTGCCGGTTCCGCTGGCGGAGCTGCCGCGCTTCGAGCAGGACCCGCGCTTCGACGTGGTGAAGCGGGACTTCGCCTATACCGGCGCGCAGAACCAGATCTTCTTCAACCTCGAACAGCCGGCAATCCAGAACAAGCAGCTGCGCGAGGCGATCGCCCACGCGCTCGACCTGCAGCGCATTGTCGACACCGTGTTCTACGGCGCGGCCAAGGTCTCGCCCTCGCCGATCAGCGTCGCGCTCGGACCGTGGAACGACCCGACGGTGACCGCACGCGCCTATGATCCGGAGCTGGCCAAGAAGCTGCTCGACGAAGCCGGCCTGCCGGCCGGGGCCGACGGCACGCGGATCAAGCTGCGGCTGCTCTACAACCCGTTCATCGACGGTCGCCTCGCCGACTTCGTGCGCCAGTCGCTGCGCGAGGTGGGCATCGACGCCGTGATCGAACGGCTGGAGTTCGGCGCCTATGTGAAGGCCGTCTACACCGACCGCGCCTTCGACCTGACGATCGAATCGCTCACCAACGTGTTCGACCCGACCGTCGGCGTGCAGCGCGGCTACTGGTCGAAGAACTTCAAGCCGGGCCTGCCGTTCTCGAACTCGGCCGCCTACCAGAGCGAGGAGGCCGACCGCCTGCTGGAAGCCGCAGCGATCGAGGTCGACCCGGCCAAAAGGCGCGACCTGTTCAACCAGTTCCAGCATCTGGTGCACGAGGACATCCCGTCGATCGACCTGATCTCGCCGCTCGAGGTTATCATCGCCGACAAGCGCCTGCGCAACTACGCGGTGGGCGCGGAGGGCGCGGCAGGCAACTGGGCCGACGCCTACTTCGCCAAGGAGTAGCGGCGACACCTCCCGGACAATACAAGAGCGACATGGCGGCGACCGGCGATACCGGTCGCCGCTTTCATTGAACGAGGACAAGGGCATGGCGGCGAGCACGGATTATCTGGAACGGATCGAGCGCTGGCGCGCGGACAGGCTGGCAAGGCTTGCGGCAGACGATGGCTGGCTGAACCTGATCGGCCGCTGGGACCTCGAAGCCGGCACGACGACGCTGGGTTCGGCACCTGAAAGCGACATCTTGCTGCCGGTCGGCCCGGATCACCTCGGCGCGGTGACGCGCGAAGACGGCAGCGTCGTCTTCAGCCCGGCCGATGGCGGCGAGCGGTTGCGCTTTGTCCCGGACCGCAAGGTCCCGCCGCGCTTCCATGTCGGGCGGTTCCTGTTCGAGATCATGTCGGTCGGCGACGGCCTGTCGCTGCGCGCCCGCGACAAGGAACATCCAGCGAAACTGTCGTTCGGCGGCATCGACTCCTACCCTGTCGACGAAGGATGGCGCGTCGTTGCCGACTGGATCCCTCTCGAGCAGCCCATCGAGGCGGAGGTCGACACGATGGTCGGCACGGTCAACAGGGTGACCGTGACCCACAAGGCGGCGTTCGAGCATGACGGGGTGCGCTACGAACTCTTGCCGTCCTACGGCACGGCGCAGGCCCCGCAATTCGTCATCCGGGACCGGACGGCCGGGGCCGAAACCTACCCGGCATCCCGCTTCGTCTATGGCGAGGACATAGAGGGCGGCACGATCGTCATCGACTTCAACAAGGCGGTGAACCCGCCCTGCGCCTTCACCGACTTCGCGGTGTGCCCGCTACCGCCTGCCCAGAACATCCTTCCGTTCCGCATTCCCGCAGGCGAGTTGAAGCTGCGCAAGTGAGGCACCGGCGGCCTGCGCGCGGGCCTTGTGCCGTCCGCGCAGACGGTGACGGACGCGCGGCTGCCCGACCCGGCTACATGCTTCCGGCATCTTCAAGACGGTGTCTTCCGCAACGACAGCTTCGCGTTGCTGTTTGTCCGTTTCGTGGGAATGCCGCGCGCGTTGCTCGAATAAAGATATGATTTGATTGGCTTTCATGGGTGGCACGCCCCTTGCTTTATGTGTCGCGTGACTTTGGGAGGAGCCTTGCGGGCGCCGAAGGAGTGACACAGGAACCGATTGGCGGAGGACACTTCATGAAGAGACGTGATTTCATCAGGGCAGCGGGCGTTGGGCTCCCTGCCGCGACAGTACTGGCCGCGCCGGCCATCGCGCAGGAGCGCCCCGAAATCCGCTGGCGCATGACGTCCCATGCGCCGCGTTCGCTGGACACGATCTTCGGCAGCGCGGACTATTTCGCAAAGAAGCTTTCGGAAATCACCGAAGGCCGCTTCCAGATCGAAACCTTTGCAGCCGGCGAGATCGTCGGCGCGCTGCAGGGCCTGGAGGCGGCGCAGAACAACACCGTCGAATGCGCGCAGACCTGCTCGTTCTACTTCGTCGGACGCGATCCGGCATTCGCCTTCGGAACGTCGCTGCCCTTCGCGCTCAACACCCGTACGCTGAATGCCTGGCACTATGGCGAGGGCATGGATCTGCTCAACGATTTCTATTCGGGCTACAACATCTACGGTCTGCCGTTCGGCAACACCGGAACGCAGACGGGCGGCTGGTTCCGCCGGGAAATCAGCTCAGTCTCCGACCTCAACGGTCTGAAATACCGCATCGGCGGACTTGCCGGCCAGATCATGGCGAAGCTGGGCGTCGTCGCGCAGCAGATCCCCGGCGCGGACATTTATCCGGCGCTCGAACGCGGCACCATCGACGGGGCCGAGTGGATCGGGCCCTATGACGACGAGCGCCTCGGGCTGCAGAAGGTGGCGCCCTATTACTACTACCCCGGCTGGTGGGAAGGTGGCACGACCATCCACCTGTTCATCAATCTCGATGCGTGGAACAGCCTGCCCGAGAGCTACCAGAGCGCGCTGAAGGTGGCCGCGGAAGCCGCCAACCAGTGGATGCTGGTGAAGTACGACAACCAGAATCCGGGCGCGCTGCGCCGGCTCGTGGAATCGGGCGCGCAGCTGCGGCCATTCTCGCAGGAGATCATGACGGCGTCGTTCGAGGCGGCGGTCGATCTCTACACCGAAACGGCAGCGACGAACGAGAACTTCCGCACGCTGCTGGAGTCGGTGTCGGCCTATCGTGACGACGCGCTGGCCTGGCTGCAGACCGCCGAGTACCACTACGACACGTTCACGTTCCGCAACCGTCGCAACCCGCTCTACCGCAAAAGCTAGTCGACGGGCGTCATCGGCGCAGCCGGCCGCGTACCGAGGAACGGTCGCGGCCGGCCACGCGCATGCGCCCGACGCGGGCGCGTGCGCACCTCCGGGAAGGTAAGGCAGGGTTTCATGGCGCCGCTTCTGTACATCAGCCGGCTTATCGATGGCGTGAATACCGTTCTCGGCCGGGCCGCATCGTGGCTCGTGCTGGTCGCCGTGCTCGTCTCGGCCGGCAACGCGATTTCGCGCAAGTTCTTCTCGATGTCGTCGAACGCGTGGCTCGAAATGCAGTGGTACCTGTTCGGCGCGGTCTTCATGCTGGGCGCCTCATGGGTCCTGAAGCTGAACCAGCATGTCAGGATCGATGTCCTGACGAGCAGGCTGTCCGAACGGTGGAGGAACTATATCGACCTCGTCGGGCACGTGCTGTTCCTGCTGCCCTTCGTGCTGGTGCACCTCTACTTCGCCATGCCCAAATTCCTTTCGACCTGGCATTCGGGCGAGGTGTCCATGAACGCCGGCGGCCTTCCGATCTGGCCCGCCAAGGCGTTCATCGCGATCGGGTTCCTGATGCTGCTGGCGCAGGCGATCTCCGAGATCATCAAGCGGGTCGCCGTCATTCTCAATCACTCCGAGCGGCAGTCCGCATAGGGCACCGCCTGCCGCGATTCCGGGGGAAACCGATGGTTCAGTTCCTGATCGACAACATGGCGCCCATCATGTTCGCCTCGCTGATGGCGATCATCCTGCTGGGCTATCCGATCGCCTTCTCGCTGGCCGCGCTCGGCCTGTTCTACGGCGTCATCGGCATCGAGCTCGGGCTGTTCACGCCCAACTTCCTCCAGGCGCTGCCAGATCGCGTGTTCGACATCATGTCGAACGAAACGCTGCTGGCGATCCCCTTCTTCACCTTCATGGGCTTCGTGCTCGACCGGTCGAAGATGGCGGAGGAACTGCTGCGCACGATGGGCGAGCTGTTCGGATCGGTCCGCGGTGGGCTCGCCTACACGGTGATCTTCGTCGGCGCCCTGCTGGCGGCCACGACCGGCGTGGTGGCGGCATCGGTGATCTCGATGGGGCTGATCTCGCTGCCGCTGATGCTGCGCTATGCCTATGACCGCGGGCTGGCGGCGGGCGTCATCATGGCCGCGGCGACGCTGGCGCAGATCCTGCCGCCGTCGCTGGTGCTGATCGTGCTGGCCGACCAGTTGCGCATATCAGTCGGCGACATCTACATCGGCGCCCTCGTTCCCGCATTCGTGCTGATCTCGCTGTTCGCCAGCTACGTGCTGGTGCTGTCGATCATCTGGCCGGGGAAGACGCCGCCCTTGCCCGAGGGCAACCACTCTGCCGGCGAGTTCAAGTCGCTTCTGGTCGGGCTGGTGCCGACCATCTTCGTCGCCTATTTCGCAACCTATCTCATCGAGCCCCATGTCGAGCAGGCCGCCTACGTCTATGGCGGGCTGATCGCGGTGCTGTTCCTGTTCGCGTGCGTGATGATCTCGCGGCTGCTGGGGCTGGGCGCGTTCTCGAACCTCGCCGAGAAGATCGTCTTCTCGCTGGTGCCGCCGCTGGTGCTCATCTTCCTGGTGCTTGGGACGATTTTCATCGGCCTGGCCACGCCAACGGAAGCCGGCGCGATGGGTGCGGCGGGCGCGCTCGCGCTTACGCTGGCGAAGGGTCGCCTGACCTTCACGCTGACCCGAGACGCCGTCGAGTCGACGCTGAAGCTGTCGGCATTCGTCATGTTCATCCTGATCGGCGCGCGCGTCTTCGCCCTGGTGTTCTACGGCGTCGGCGGGCACATCTGGGTCAAGGACCTGCTGCTGGCGCTGCCCGGTGGCGAGGCGGGTTTCATCGCCTTTGTCGGGACGATCATCTTCCTGCTGGGGTTCTTCCTCGACTTCTTCGAGATCGTGTTCATTCTCGTGCCGCTGCTGATCGCGCCGGCGCAGGCGCTCGGCATCGACATGGTGTGGCTTGGCGTGATCCTGGCGCTGATCCTGCAGACGTCGTTCCTGACGCCGCCATTCGGCTTCACGCTGTTCTTCTTCCGCTCGGTCGCTCCGACCGACGACTATGTCGACGAACCGACCGGGCGGACGATCAAGGGGGTCAAGACGTCGGAGATCTACCGAGCGGCGGTGCCCTTCGTCATCCTTCACATCATCGCCGCGGCCATCGTCTTCTTCATCCCGCAGACGGTCACCCACTACAGAACGACCGACTTCGTCGACCCGGATATCGTCCAGGAGCAACTGGACAATATCGACTTCCCGGATTTCGGCGATGATGATCTGCTGCCGCCACTGTTCGACTGAGCCATGACCGACGAACAAGGATCGATCGCCGGCGCGGAGACGCCCGCGCCGGCGGCCAAGCGGCTCGTCCCGCCGCTTCTCGCCGGCGCCACCCTCATCGTGGCGGCGGTCTTCCTGCTCGCCGGCATGGACGGACTGGGAAAGCACCTGACCGGAGAGTTCCACGTGGTCCAGGTGGTCTGGGCGCGCTTCTTCTTCCATATCGCGCTGGTGGCCGGCTTCTTGTGGCTGAGCCGCAGCCGGACGACGTCGTTCGTCAGCACGCGACGCCCGGCGTTCCAGGCGCTGAGGGGGCTGCTGCTGCTGATGGGGACGGCGGCGATGTATGTCGGCCTGACGCGGGTGCCGCTGGGCGACGCGACCGCGATCCTGTTCTTCAATCCCGTCGTGGTGATCATCCTGTCGATCCTGATCCTGAAGGAACGGATCAGGGCCTTCCACGTCGTCGCCGTCGTCGCGGGCTTCTCCGGGGTGATGATCATCATCAGGCCCGGTTTCGCGCAGTTCGACACCTTCCTCCTGCTTCCGCTGTTCTCGTCCTTCGTGCTGGCCGGCTTCTACCTGATGACCAGGGCGCTTTCCGAAGCGGGCGAAGCGCGGGCTGCGCTTCTCGTCGCGCCGGCCGTCGGGGCGGTGGTCGTCTCGTGCGCCGTGCCCTTCTTCTGGCAATGGCCGAGCCTCGAAGGATGGCTGGCGCTGGCGGCAGTGGGCGGGCTCGGGGCGCTGGGCCATGGCCTGCTCCAGCTCGGCTTTCGCTTCGCCACGGCGTCGGCGCTCTCACCCTTCCTCTACTGCCAGGTGATCGCCGCGGCGCTGATCGGCGTCTTCGCCTTCGACGAGTTGCCCGACTGGGGAACGCTCACGGGGATGCTGCTGATCGTGGCGAGCGGAATGGTGATCCTGCTGCATTCGGCGCGCCGGCCCCGACCCGTGTGATGGCGGATGCCGGCCGGCGCTCCTGAGCTCACTCCAGGCCGAGCTCGTTGAGCTTCTTGTAGAGATAGGAGCGCGAAATGTTCAGCTCCTCGGCCACGCGCTTCTTGTTCCCCGACAGCCGGCTCATCGTGTCGGAGATCACGTCGTTCTCCAGCCGCTCGATCCTGTCCTTGAGCGATCCCGTGCGGGACTGCGCATCGGCGGGTCCAGTACGAAAGGCGGTGCGGTGCGGCTCGTCGCGCGGTGCGTCGGGGTCCAAATCCTCGACCGTGATGAAGCCCGACGTGTTGAAGATCGCCGCCCTTTCCAGCTCGTGCTTCAGCTGGCGGATGTTGCCGGGCCATGAGCGCGACTTGAGTTCGGCGACGGTCTCTGGCGTGAGCTGGCAGGCCTCCCGCCGATGCCGGGCGGCAAACTCCTGCAGGAAGCTCTCGGCCAGCGCCGGGATGTCGTCCAGACGGTCGCGGAGGGCGGGGACCCTGAGGACGACGGGGCTGATGCGGTAGAAGAGATCGAGCCGGAAATCGCCATCGGAGATCATCTGCTCGAGCTCGCGATTGGTCGCCGAGACAAGGCGGAAGTCGACCTTGATCGGCTTGCCGCCGCCGAGCTTCTCCACCGATCCATCCTGCAGGACGCGCAGGAGCTTGGCCTGCACCTCGATCGGCATGTCGCCGATCTCGTCGAGGAACAGGGTGCCGTTATTGGCCTGCTCGAACTTTCCGGCGTGGCCTTTCTGGCTGGCGCCGGTGAATGCGCCTGCCGAATAGCCGAACAGCTCGCTCTCGACGAGCGAGGCGGGGAGCGCGGCGGCGTTGATCATCACCATCGCCTGCGTACGGCGCGAGCTCAGGCGATGGATCGCCTGAGCGACCAGCTCCTTGCCGACGCCGCTCTCGCCGACGACCAGGACGGGCACGTCCAGCGGGGCGACGCGGATGATGTCGTTCTTCAGGTCGCGGATGCGGGGACCGTCGCCGATGATCCGGTCCAGCCCGCCCTCCTGCCGGCGAATGGCCTCCGCCTCGCGCCGGTAGAAGGCGACCTCGCCTTCCAGCGACTTGATGCGCTGGTTGAGCTCGTCGAGCTGGCGGGGGCCCTTGAACATGATGCGGCCGATGGCGCCAACGATCCTGTCGTCGCGGAAGATCGGCGTGCGGCTGACGACGCGGGCGTCGTCGCGCATCTTCTGGATGTGGCCGACCTCGGCCTTGCCGGTCTGGACGATGGTGTGCAGGCGCGTGTTCTCGATGACCTTCTGCACAGGCTTGCCGGTGGCTTCGCCGCGCCGCTGTCGAAAGAAATCCTCGTGGATCGGCGAGATGAACCGAACGATCGCGTTGTGGTCGACGACGGTCATGGCGTCGAAGGGGTTGCTCAACAGGTGTTCGAAGATGTCGTAGGCGAAGTCGACGGCGGCGACGAAGTCGAAGACCGTCTCGCCCTCGGTCTCGCGGAAGGCCAGAAGCGAGCCTTCGTGAAGCGGGCACCACAGCACGATCAGCTTGCGGCCATTGACCGAAAGGGCGGTCATGCGCGATTCCTGGAGTTGCGCGACCCATTGCCTGTCACGCGCCAGCGCGTCGATGACCGGCTCCTTGCCCATGCCGGTCGCCAGTCGCGGCTCGCCGTCCTGGTCGAGGAAGACGATCGACAGCGGTTCGGCCGTGCCTGTTTTTTCCATGTACACCCGCTCCTCCGAATTGTGGCCGCGACGGATACACAGTCTGCACGGTGGGTCAACCGCGCGGCCGCCCGCGCCAGCAAATCCGCACGATGGCGGCCGCCTCCGTCATTGGCACGCAGATTGCTCAACCGCGGGCAAGGCTGAGTCCAACAATGATGGGATGGTCATGGGAAGAGAAGACGGGGCTGCCGCCGGACGGCCGGAGGGGTTGCCGCTGGGCGATCTCCCGCTCGTCGCGGCAGGGGAGGGTTTTTCCCTGCTTCGCGGCGTCAGGGTGGTCGACCTGACGACGTCGATTGCCGGACCGTACGCGACGATGCTCCTGTCGGACTTCGGAGCCGAGATCATCAAGGTCGAGCGCCCCGACGGCGACGACGCCAGGACATGGGGACCGCCTTTCCTCAACGGCGAGTCGCTCTGGTTCGCCGCGGTGAACCGCAACAAGAAGAGCGTCGTCATCGACGTGGCGGATGCGGGCGGGCGCACGGCGCTGGAGAAGCTCGTGGCCGGGGCCGACGTGGTGGTGACCAACCAGCCGCCGGCAGTGCAGCGCAAACTGGGCCTCGACCATGACACGCTGAAGTCGATCCGGCCTGGCCTGATCTTCGTCTCGATCACCGGTTTCGGCCTGACCGGCGAGCGCGCGGACATGACCTGCTACGACCTCATCGCAGAGGGCTATTCCGGCATCATGGACCTGACGGGAGAAGCCGGTGGCGCCCCGCAGAAGGTGGGTGCTCCCGCTGCGGACATGCTGGCCGGACAGGACGCGGCCATGGCGACGATCGCCGCGCTCTACGACCGCGCCAGAACCGGCAAGGGGCGCCTGATCGACGTGTCGCTGGTCGAGAGCATGACGCGGTTCCTGACGTGCCGGATCACCTCATATCTCGGCTCGGGAGAGGCGCCGACGCGCTCGGGCGGCACCGACAGCGTGATCGCGATCTATCAGGTGTTCGGGACGGCCGACGAGCCGATCACGCTCGGCCTCGGCAACGACGCCATCTGGGCGCGTTTCTGGAGCGCGGTCGGCGACCCCGACTACGCCCGGAACCCCGACTACGCCACCAATGCGTTGCGGCGCTCCCACCGGGCGGCTATCGTCCAGCGCATCCAGGCGATACTCAGCGGCAACGGTCGCGACCATTGGCTTCGCGTGCTTCGGGAAGCCCGTGTTCCGGCCGGCCCGATCAACGGCGTCGACGCGGTTTCCGCCGACGAGATGCTCAGGGAGCGTGGCCTGATCTACGCGCTGGAGGACAATGACAGGGTCATTCCCCAAGTGAGTCTGGGCATACAGATCGACGGGCGGGCGGGGTATGCCCGCTCCGCGCCGCCTGCTCTCGGCGAGCACACACAGGAAGTTCTGAAATAGTCAGGCCATGGCGCGGCGCATGCCGCGCCACCCGGCCCATGCAGATGGAGAACCTAGCGGTCATGCAGTTCACGGAAATCACCTACGAGGAAGACGGCCCGGTCGGGACGCTGACGCTCAACCGCCCGGACGACGGCAACATGTTCACGGAAACCATGTGCCACGAGATCCGCGACTGCATCGAGCAGGTTCGCCGCGAGACGCGCACGCGCGTGCTCGTGTTGACGGGCGCCGGCGACCGCTTCTTCTGCATCGGCGGCCGCAAGGACGGCATGGAGGACACCAACCTCTATGCCGGCACGCTGCCGACGCTGGAAATGTACGAGGCGATCGACCGCCTGCAGAAGCCGGTGATCGCCAGCGTCAACGGTTTCGCGGTCGGCGGCGGCAACGTGCTGCAGATGGTCTGCGACCTGACGATCGCCAAGGAAAGCGCGGTCTTCCGCCAGGTCGGCCCGATGATGGGATCCTTCGATGCCGGGTACGGGACGTGGTATCTCGAGGACCTGGTCGGCAAGAAGCGGGCCAAGGAGATGTGGTACTGCAATCCGAAGATCGGCGCCGCCGAGGCGCTCGCCATCGGCCTCATCAACCGCGTGGTGCCGGACGACCAGCTCAAGCAGAAGACGCGCGAATTCGCGCTGGAAGTGGCCGAGCGCGGCGCCTTCGCGCTGGCAGCAGTGAAGGGCGCGTTCAACGCCCGGCACGGCGGCGTCGGCGGTCTGTCACGCGTCACCCACGATCTGCTGCTGCGTCAGTATCTGGGCACGAGCGAAGCGAAGGAACTCAGTGCAAGCTTCGCGGAGCGCCGCAAGCCGGATGCCGCCAAGTTCGGCAAGTGAGCACGCAGATGCGACCCTTCCTGACCCTTCACGAACCTGCGACGGCCCGCTCCCACTACGAAAAGGGGCTGTGGACCGAAGACACGTTCTACAGCCTGTTCGCGCAGAACCAGGCCGCCGAACCCGACGGGCTCGCGCTGCGCGACGGCAGGCAGGCGCTGAGCTGGTCGGAGGTGCGGCAGCGCGTCGACGCGCTGGCCGACGACCTGCGCTCGACCGGGCTGACGGCGGGCGACCGGGTGTCGATCTGGATGTCGAACCGGGCGGAGGCGGTGATCGCCTTCCTCGCCTGCTCGCGGGAGGGTTTCGCCTGCAACCCGTCGCTCCACAGAACCTATACGGGCCGTGAGATCATCGAGCTTCTGCGCACGCTGGACGCGGCGGCGCTGGTCACCGAAAGCGGATGGTCCAGCGACGAGGCCGGGCGCGACTACGAGGCGATGAAGGCGGAACTGCCGTCGCTGAAGAAGGTCTACCAGCCCGAGGACTTCCCGGCGGCGCAGGGCACCAGCGACCGCCCGCATCACGGCAACCCCGACACGGTGGCCTATCTCGCCTTCACCTCGGGCACCACCGGCGCGCCGAAATGCGTCATGCACTCCAGCAACACGCTGCTCGCCAACGGCCGCGACATGGTGAGGGACTGGAGCGTCTCGAAAGACACGGTGCTGCTGACGCTCAGCCCGCTTTCCCACCACATCGCCTGGGTCGCGGTCTCGCAGTGGCTGATCTCGGGCTGCGTGCTCGTCACCGACGATGCGCCGGCGGGAACCAGTCGCCTCGACTGGATCGTGAAGACAGGCGCGACCTATGTCATGGGCGTTCCCACCCATGCGATGGACATACTGGGCGAGATGAGGACGCGGGGCATCGCGCGCCTCGGCGAGGTGAAGATATTCTACATGGCCGGCGCGCCGATCCCCTCGGTCGTCGCCGAGGATTTCGTCAAGATCGGCGTCACGCCGCAGAACATCTACGGCATGACCGAGAACTCGTCGCACCAGTATACCCACCCGTCCGATCCGGTGGATGTTTGGACCAGCACCTGCGGGCGCGGCGGCCGGGCCTACGAGGTCGCCATCTTCGACGTCGAGGATGCCGACCGGCGCCTCGGCCCCGGCGAGAGCGGCCAGATCGGCGGACGCGGCGCTGCACTGATGCTGGGCTATTACGGCAACCAGCCGGCGACGATGGGTTCCTTCAACAAGTCGGGCTGGTTCCTCTCGGGCGATCTGGGCTCGCTGGACGAAGATGGCAACCTGCGCATCGACGGGCGGATCAAGGACCTGATCATCCGCGGTGGCCACAACATCTATCCGTCGCGCATCGAGGCGCTTGCCGTCACCCATGAGGGCATCGCCAAGGCGGCGGCGTTCCCCGTTCCGGACGACCGGCTGGGCGAAAAGGTCTGCCTCGCGATCATCGGCGATCTCGACGCCGACGCGGTGCTCGACCATCTCGCCGAGGCGGGACTGTCCAAATACGACATGCCGGAATGGTATCTGCCGGTCCCGGCGCTGCCGCTGACCGCCAGTGGCAAGATCCTCAAGCGCGAGCTGGCCGAAATGGTCAAGCGCGGCGAGTTGCAGCCGGTACCGGTTCGCTACAACGCAGCGAAGGCGGCCTCGTAATGTCGGTCGATCTTTCGAGAAACGGCGAGTTCGCCTTCATCACGCTGAACCGCCCCGAGGCGCTGAACGCACTATCCTTCGCGATCCTGCGCCAGATCGGCGAGGCGATCGACGCGGTGGCTGAGCAAAGGGACGTCAGGGCGCTGTTCTTCACCGGCGCCGGGGAGAAGTCGTTTTGCGCCGGCGCGGATATAAAGGAACTGCGCAATCGACCGCTCGCCGACCAGCGACGCGGCGCCGAGCTTGGCCAGGGCGTCTTCGCGAAACTCGACAGGTTGCCGGTGGCGTCGATCGCGCTGGTCAACGGCTTCGCCTTCGGCGGCGGGCTGGAACTGGCGCTGGCCTGCACCTTCCGGCTGGCCTCGGCGACGGCCCGGTTCGGGCTTCCCGAGGTGAAGCTCGGCCTCATTCCGGGCTACGGCGGCACGCAGCGCCTGCCACGGCTGGTCGGCGAAGCGCGCGCTCTGGAGATCATCATGACCGGCCGCACGCTCGACGCCGTGGAGGCCGAGCGTATCGGGCTCGTCAATCGCATCGTGGAAACCGGCCTTGTCGATGCGGGGCTGGAGTTCGCGCGGCAGTTTTCGCGCTACAGCCTGCCGACGCTGGAATTCGCGCGTCGCGCGGTCCAGCGCGGCGCAGACCTGCCGCTGGTCGAGGGCCTGCAGCTCGAGGCGGAGCTGTCGACGCTCGCCTACCGGACCCGCGACGCGGAGGAGGGCATGGCGGCCTTCGAGGAAAAGAGAAAGCCAGACTTTCGCGATGAATGACCGGTCGGCGGGCAACAGCGGGAGCGGACGTCGGACGAACTTGTTCGATCGGCTCGACCACAGCCGCGACTGGACGGCCGAGGAACAAGCCGTCATCGGCCAGGTCAGGCGACTTGCCGACGATGTGCTGCTGCCCAACGCCGCTCGTTTCGACGAGACCGGGGAATTCCCGTGGCCGAACGTCGAGGCGATCAACGCGCTCGGCCTCAACGCGGTGTTCGTGCCGGAGAGGTTCGGCGGCGCGCCGGGATCGTACCGGCTCTATCTGGAGATCGTCTCGATCATCTCCGAGGCCTGCGCGTCGACGGGGATCATCTACGCGACGAACTTCCACGCCATGGGGCCGCTGGTCGAATACGGCAGCGAGGAACAGCGGGAGCGGCTGCTGCCGCGCATCTGCGCAGGCGGGCTGGCCGCGCTGGCGATCACCGAGCCGGATGCGGGTTCCGACGCCACCGGCATGAAGACGCGGTTCACGCCCGACGGCGACGACGTCATCGTCGACGGCGGCAAGATATTCATCACCAATGGCGATGTCGCCGACGTCGTACTGCTGTTCGGCAAGTGGTCGCAGATCGAGGAGCCGAAAGCCGCGATCACGGCGCTCCTGGTGGAGCGCGGGACAAAGGGTTTCTCGGTCCCCGGCAAGGAACGCAAGATGGGGCTGAACGCCTCGTCGACCTGCACGCTGAGCTTCGAGGGCGCTCGCGTTCCGCGCGCCAATTTGCTCGGGTTGCCGGGGCAGGGCCTGGAACTGCTGCTCTCCTCGCTGAACAGGTCCCGCCCTTCGGTCGCGGCGCATGCGCGCGGCATCGCGAGGGCCGCCTTTCGCGACATGGTCGCCTACGGCAACGAACGGGTCCAGTCAGGCCGGCGCATCCTTGATTTCCAGGCCAACCAGTTCCTCGTCGCCGATCTCGCGTCCGAACTGGCCATGGTGGAACTTTGGCTGGACCATGTCGCGTCGCTCGTCGACGGCGGGGCGCAGGACTTCGCCATCGAGGCGTCGATCGCCAAGCTGAGGGCATCGGACCTCGCCATGCGCATGGCGAGCGAGTGCGTCCAGCTGCATGGCGGATACGGCTATTGCCGCGGCCATCGGGCCGAGCGGCTGATGCGCGACGCCAAGATCACACAGATCTGGGAAGGAACCAACCAGATCCACAGACAACTCATCGGACGGAGTTTCACATCCAAATGAACGGGAAGATCAGCAGGGTTGCCGTGTGCGGCGCCGGCGGCACGATGGGCGCCGGCATCGCTCTGGTGTCGGCGCGGGCCGGCTTCGAGACGATCAGCTACGATGTCGAGAGGGCCGGGCTGGAGCGTTCGCGGGCCCAGGCCGGCAAGTTCTTCGAGGCTTCGGTTCAGCGCGGCAAGATGTCGGAAGACGAGCGCGACGCCGCTCTGGCCCGCATGTCGTTCACGACCGACCTTGCCGATCTCGCCGAATCGGAACTCGTCATCGAGGCGGTGTTCGAGAACCTCGACGTCAAGCGCAGGCTGCTCGCCCAGCTTTCGGATGTCTGCTCCGAGCAGACCATCTTCGCCTCGAACACGTCGACGCTGTCGATCACGGAAATCGCGTCGGGCTGCCGCAACGAGGAGCGCGTGGTCGGCATGCATTTCTGCCTTCCGGCGCAGCTCATGCGACTGATCGAGATGTCCAAGGGCATCAACACCGGCCAGGAGGCGTTCGATGCCGCGTGGCAGTGGGCGATACAGGCGAAGCAGTATCCGGTGGAGACCCAGGACAAGCCGGGCTTCATCCTGAACGCCGTGCTGGTGCCGTTCAACAACGATGCGATCCGCGCGGTGGAGGCGGGCGTGGCGACACCAGCCGACATCGACAAGGCGATCAAGAAGGGCCTCGGCTACAAGATGGGGCCGTGCGAACTGATCGACCTGATCGGCCTCGATACGCAGGTTCGCCTCTGCGAAGCCTTCTATCCGGTAACGCTCGATCCGCGATCGTCGGCGCCGCCGCTGCTGCGGCGCATGGTTGCGGCCGGTCGCCTCGGTCGCAAGGCCGGGCGCGGCTTCTACGAATACCAGGAGGGTTGAGACATGCTCGCACGCAGGGACTACCAGATCGTCCGCAACGCCGAGAGCCGTTCCTTTCCGGCCGGCGATCCGTTCCTCGACGGCGCCGAGATCTCGGCCGAGGTGATCGTCTTCCTCGGCGGCGGCTATGTCGCGGACCCCTCCCGGTCGGCCGTGCTCGTCGAGCTCGACATGGAATGCCTCGGCCAGCATACGGGCGAGAATTCCGGCAATGAAGGTTCGAACGTCCTCGGCTTCGCGCGCTATCGCAACGGCAACGACACGCCGACCAACCTGATCGAACTCGTCCGCCAGCCGGCGAGCTCGCCTGAGGCCATCGAGGCAGCGACGCTGATGTTCGAAGCGGCCGGCTTCGAGGTGGTGGTTTGCGCGGACCAGGCGGGCCGGATCATCGATCGCCTCGTGCGGCCGAAATACAACGCCGCGCTGCGCTTCCTCGACGAGGGTCTGGCGTCCGCGGAAGCGATGGACCTCACCTGTCGCATGGGCCTCGGCTATCCGGACGGCCCGATCGAGCGGGTGATGCGCGGCGATCTGGCGCGGCACTGCGACATCACGGCCGCGCTGATGGAGCTGTCGGGCTCGCCTTCATTTGCGCCGGCGCGCCGCGCCGTCGTCGCATCCCGGCGCAGGGCCGCCGGATAGGCCTCATCGACCTGCGCCTTCGTACAAAAAATCTGCTGGAGTGAGACATTGAAAGCCGTTGTCGTTGAAAAGTTCGCGCCGATCGACCAGGCGCTTTATGCCGACATCGCCGATCCGGTTGCCGGTCCGGGCGAGGTTCTGGTCGATGTCGGGGCGAGCGAGTCCAACTATCCGGACCTGCTGGTGATGGAAGGAAACTACCAGATAACGCCGCCGCTGCCGTTTTCCCCCGGCAAGGCGGCCGCGGGAACCGTTGCAGCCCTCGGCGAGGGGGTGACGGGCTTCGCGGTCGGTGACAAGGTTGCCGTGCAGGTCGAGTACGGCGCATACGCGCAGAAGCTGGTCGCGCGCGCCGACGCCGCATTCCCGATGCCGGCGGACATGCCCTTCGACGTCGGCGCCGCGCTGGGCCTCGTCTACCAGACGTCCTATTTCGCGCTTGTCGAGCGGGCGCATTTCGCTGCCGGCGAGACGGTGCTGGTGCTGGGTGCATCGGGTGGTATCGGCTCGGCAGCCGTGCAGCTTGCCAAGGCGCTGGGCGCGCCGACCGTGATCGGCGCCGTGCTCGGCAGCGACAATGCGGACTATGCGCGCAAGGCCGGTTGCGACCACGTGGTCGACCTTTCGGTGGGCGACATCCGCGAGACGCTGCGCGCGGAGGTTTTCGCCGCGACCGGCGGCAAGGGCGTCGACGTGGTGATCGACCCGGTTGGAGGGGCGGCCACCGCCGCCGCCATGCGCGCAATCGCCTGGTGCGGGCGACTGGTCGTCATCGGCTTCGCCTCCGGCGACATACCGGTGATCAAGGGCAACTACCTGCTGGTCAAGAATATCGGCGTTTCCGGACTTCAGTGGTCGGACTATCGCGAGCGCCAGCCTGAAAAGGTGCAGGCGGCGCAGGAGCGGATATTCGCGCTCTGGGAAGAGGGCAAGCTGGCGCCGATGATCTCGAAGTCGCTGCCGCTCGACCGCTTCCGCGAGGCGTTGGAAGACCTGCGGCACGGGCGCGCGCAGGGCAAGATCATCCTGATACCCTGATCGAAGGTGATGGCGTGAACCTCAAGTCGGACCTCGTCGCCGTCATAGGCTCGGGCACCATGGGACGGGGAATAGCCCAGCTCGCGGCCGCCGCGGGCCATGGCGTGCTGCTCTTCGACAGCCTGCCCGGAGCGGCGGAGCGGGGCAAGGCGGCAGTCGTGTCGGATCTCGGCCGACTGGTCGCAAGAGGCCGGCTCGACGAAGGCGAGGCCGCGGCGATCGCGGGCCGGATAGAGGTCTGCGACGCGCTCGAGAGCCTGAAGCCGTCGGCGCTGGTGATCGAAGCGATCTACGAGAACCTCGAGGCGAAGCGCGCCCTGTTCGGCGAGCTCGAGACGATCGTGGCGCCCGACGCCATTCTGGCGACGAACACATCCTCCCTGTCCGTGACCGCCATCGCCGCCAAGCTCGAGCGCCCCGGCCGTTTTGCCGGGATGCATTTCTTCAACCCGGCGCCGGTGATGAAGCTCGTCGAGATCGTCAGCGGCCTGGCGAGCGCGCGCGGAACGCTCGACCGGCTGCATGCCATCGCCCGCGACTGGGGCAAGACGCCGGTCGATGCGCGGTCTACGCCCGGCTTCATCGTCAACCGTGTCGCGCGGCCCTATTACGCGGAAGCGCTGCGGCTTCTGGAGGAGCAGGTGGCCGATCCGGCGACGCTGGACGCACTGATGACCGAGGCGGGCGGCTTCCGCATGGGACCTTTCGCGCTGATGGATCTTATCGGCCATGACGTGAACTATGCGGTCAGCCGTTCGGTGTTCGATGCCTATTACGGCGATCCGCGGTTCCGGCCGTCGATCACCCAGCTGGAGATGGTCGACGCGGGCTGGCTGGGCCGCAAGACCGGCCGCGGCTTCTACGACTATCGCGACGGTGCCGCGCGTCCGACACCGCGCGCCTGCCAGGTCAAGCCTGACGCCGTGCCCTTCGCCAGCCGCTCGATCTTCGACGGCGATTTCGTCGAGGATGGCGTGCTCTTCTCGCTGACCGACGGCCGCACCGCGCGCGACCGGGCGCGGGAGGCGGCTATGCCGGTGATCCTGCTCGACCACGCCGGCGACTTCGACGCGGCCACGCGCATCGGGTTTACCGCATGCGACGCGGTGCCGGATGGGGTTGTCGCCCGCTTCGTCGTCACCGCGACCGGCCTTGGCAAGGCCGCGACCCGGCTGCCGGACTGGCCCGGACTGGTGGTGATGCGGACGGTCGCCATGCTTGCCAACGAAGCCTGGGAGACCGTCCTTCAGGGCGTGGCCGACAAGGCCGGGGTGGACACGGCGATGCGCCTCGGCGTCAACTATCCGCTCGGGCCGATCGAGTGGGGAGAGCGGATCGGGCTGTCGCATGTCGAGAGGGTGCTCGACGCAATCTTCGATGCAACGCGGGATCCGCGATACCGGACGTCCTTCGGATTGCGCCGCGCCGCAGCCCGGCTGTCGCCTGTTCCGAAGCTCCCGTCGTGGCATAAGGCACTTCGCGTCGAGGCCGGTTTTCAGGCGGCCGACGACTTCCTATAGCTTCGGCCCGAAGCACATCCGGCGGCGGCCGACGGTTCGGGGTCGGGGCAGTGAGGAGCAGATGAAAATTGGCTTCGCGGGTGCAATGACAATGTTCGTGTCTTCGACGTGGACAATCCGTCCGCGAGCAGGTCACTGCTTCGCCCACATCATCGGCCGTCGCGAACGTCGTGCCCGGCTTGCTTACACAAAGGGTGTCCTTAGGACGTCCAGAATGCAGTTTTCGCGTCCACTTTCTGAGATTCACCTGTCAGTTCCGCCGGAAAGACGCCGAATGACAACTGGTATGGGGATTGCTTGGGCGTGAAGACCGCGTCCGCGGATCAATCCCCAGGGAGGTAGTAGTTCAATGAAGTTTGCAAGAAACCTGTCGGCGCTCGCGGTGGTCGGCGCCCTGTTCGCGACCGTTCCGGCGCAGGCCGACGATATCCAGGACCGCGTGATCCGGTTCGGCTATTTCGTCAACAACGATCACCCGGTCGGCTTCGGCGTGCGCAAGTTCGGCGAGCTCGTCGCCGAGCGCAGCGGCGGCAAAATCCAGGTTCGCGAGTTTCCTTCCTCGCAGCTGGGCAACGAGAACCAGCAGCAGTCCGCACTGATCGCGGGCACGCAGGAAATGGCCGCTCCGGGTTCGCCGCAGCTCGTCGGCGCGGTCAAGGAATTCGGTCTTCTCGACTTCCCCTATCTCGTCAGCACGCGCGAACAGGCGCACGATTTCCTCGACGGTCCATTCGGCCAGGCGCTGCTCGACCGCCTTCCCCAGCACGGCATCGTCGGCATGGGCTATTGGGAGAACGGGTTCCGCCACGTCACCAACAGCCGCCGTCCGGTCAAGGGCATGGACGACCTCGCCGGCCTCAAGATCCGCGTCCAGCTGAACCCGGTGTTCATCGAGACCTTCCAGGCGCTGGGCACCAACCCGATCCCGCTGTCGTTCTCTGAGCTCTATTCGGCGCTCGAGACCAAGACCATCGACGCGCAGGAAAACCCGCTGCCGCTGATCGTGACCAGCCGCTTCGCCGAGGTGCAGAGCTATGTCGGCCTGACCGGGCACGTCTATGGCAACAACATCGTGCTGATGAGCAAGGTGTTCTGGGACTCGCTGTCCGACACCGAGAAGACCATCATTTCCGAGTCGATGGACGAGGCGATCGCCTACCAGCGCGAGATCAGCGCCGAGCAGCTCGCGACCGCCGTCGACGAGCTGACCAAGGCCGGGATGCAGGTCGACGACGTTTCCGACGAGGAAAAGGCGCGCATGCGCGCGGTTCTCGAGCCGGTGACGGCAAAGTTCCTGCCGCAGTACGACCAGGACGTCGTCGAGCTGTTCAACTCGGAGCTCGAGCGGATCAACGCAGGCCAGTAAGGCCGGCCCGTGCCGGAGGCCCCGTTCGGCGGGGCCTCCAGCACGTCCCACTGCAGGAACAGTGTCGTGATTAAGAAGATCGTTGACCTCTACTTCAAGCTGCTCGCAGCGATCATCGGGTGCATCCTCGCCGTCATGGTGGGGCTGGTCTTCCTGAACGTCGTCATGCGCTATGCAGTGAATTCCGGCATCGTCGTCTCGGAAGAAATCTCGAGATGGCTCTTCGTCTGGCTGGTGTTCACCGGCGCGATCATCGCGACGCGATACAAGCTGCACATTTCGCTGGACATCTTCGTCAGCCGGCTGGGCAGCAGAGGCCAGTTCGTCATGGACATCGTGTCCAAGGCGCTGATGACCTATGTCACCTACATCATCCTGATCGGCAGCTGGAAACAGCTCCTGATAAACATCAACTTCACGGCACCCGCCTCCGGCCTGTCCATGGGCTATTTCTACAGCGTCGGTGTCTTCTTCGGCGTGTCCACCTTGATCATCCTTGTCGTCGACCTCGTCCACACCGTGTGGAAGGGCGCGCCTGCTCGCGCCGACAAGTAGCAGGGCCTGCCCGGCGATCTAGTCTCCTTGAGGATCAAATGACGCTGCTCGTATTCGTCGTCGCACTCCTTGTTACCATCGCCATGGGTATTCCCATCGCGTATGCGCTGCTGCTCAGCGGTCTGGTGCTCATGTACTACATGGGCATGCTCGAGCCGATGATCGTGGCGCAGAACGTGATCCACGGCGCGGATTCCTTCCCGCTGATGGCGGTTCCCTTCTTCATGCTGGCCGGCGAAATCATGAACGCGGGCGGGCTGGCGCGCAGGATCATCAACTTCGCCATGGCGCTGGTGGGTCATGTGAGGGGCGGTCTCGGATATGTGACGATCCTTGCCTCGTGCCTGCTTGCCTCGGTGTCGGGCTCGGCCATCGCCGACGCGGCCGCGCTCGGCGCGCTGCTCATCCCGATGATGGTGCAGGCCGGCCACAACAAGGAGAGGGCGGCGGGCCTGGTGGCCGCCGGCGGCATCATCGCCCCGGTGATCCCGCCCTCGATCGGCCTGGTCATCTTCGGCGTCGCCGCCAACGTGTCGATCTCGCGCCTGTTCATGGCCGGCATCGTGCCCGGACTGCTGCTCGGCGTCGGGCTATGCTTTGCGTGGTACATCGTCTCGCGCCGCGAGGAAGCGGCCAGAACGCCGCGCCGGTCGCGCGCAGAGGTCTGGGTCGCCTTCAAGGAAGGCATCTGGGCGCTGATCCTGCCCTTCATCATCGTCTTCGGCCTGCGCTTCGGCATCTTCACGCCGACGGAAGCCGGCGTCGTCGTGGCCGTCTATGCGCTGTTCGTCTCCGTGGTCATCTATCGCGAGATGAAGCTTCCCGACATATCGCGGGTCTTCGTCAATGCGGCGATCACCACGTCGATCGTGATGTTCATGATGGCGGCGGCGCTGGTGTCGTCCTGGCTGATCACTGTCTCGCAGATCGCCACGCAGGTCGTCGAGCTGTCGCAGCCCTTCCTCGACAGCCCGATCCTGCTGATGATCGTGCTGATGCTGATCATCCTCATCGTCGGCATGGTGCTGGACATGATCCCCACCATTCTGATCTTCACGCCGATCCTGATGCCGATCGTGAGGGAGGCGGGCATCGATCCGGTCTATTTCGGCGTCATGTTCATCATCAACGTTTCGATCGGGCTGATCACGCCGCCCGTGGGCTCGGTGCTGAACGTCGTATGCGGGGTGGCGAAACTGAAGATGCAGGACCTGTTGCGAGGCGTCGCGCCGTTCTGGGTGGCGCATGTGCTCGTCCTGCTGCTTCTGTCGCTGTTCCCGATGCTCGTCATAGCGCCCGCCCGCTGGCTGTCGGGTTGATGGGGCCGAACAAAGCGAAACCACCCAATCGAGGAGGAAGAATTGAAGATACTGGTCATTCAGGGCGCCAACCTCTGCTACCTCGGCAAGAGGCAGCCGGAAATCTACGGCAAGACCTCCGCCAGGGAGCTCGACGCGATCATCGAGGCCTACGCGAAGGAACTCGGCGTCGAACTGTCGATCCACTACACCAACGTTGAGGGTGAGGCGATCAACCTCATCTACCAGCATGTGGAAGAGGGGATCGACGGCATCCTGATGAACCCTGCCGGGTTCCAGTATGCCGGCTATGCGCTCCGCGACTGCCTGCTGGCGGTGAACGTTCCCTATGTGGAAGTCCACATCACCAAGGCGTCGATCACCGGCGGGCTCTACACCGTTACGGCGGCAGCGGCTGCGGGCTACATCTGCGGCTTCGGCACCGACTCCTATCTCGCGGGTCTCGATTCGATGGTGCGGCTGCTGCGCCGCAAGTCGAGCTAGCCGGCACCCTCTGCACGGAGACGGACGATGAGCCGAGAGTTCGAGAACAAGGTGGTGCTCGTCACCGGGGCGGGCGGCGGCATCGGCAGCGCCTGCTGGAAGCATCTTCACCGGGAGGGCGCGGACCTCATCCTGCTCGATCGCGACGTCAGCGGCATCCCCGCCGGCGAGCGGATCGAGACGATCGCGCTCGATCTTACGGCGGCCGACCTGGAGGCCAAGCTGGACAGCCTGCTCGGCCACCGGACCCGGCTGGACGGGCTGGTCAACGTCGCCGGCATGCAGATCGTCCGGAACCTCGTCGACTGCTCGGCCGAGGATTTCGAGAACACGTTCTCGGTCAATCTGAGGGCGGCCTTCGTGGTCTCGACCTGGGCCGCCCGCCGCATGCTCGCCCGGAAGGCGGGCGCCATCGTCGCCGTGTCCTCCACGTCGGGACGGATGCCGCGCAAGGGCCAGGGGCTCTATTGCGGCTCGAAGGCCGGCCTGACGCAAATGATGCGCGTGCTCGGCCTCGAACTGGCGCCGTCGGGCGTGCGCGTCAACACCGTAGCGCCGGGCTCGACGGATACGCCGATGGTCCGGCACATGGCGCAGACCATGGGTTACGGCAACGAGGTGCTTCAGGGCAGCGCGGAGAATTTCCGGCTTGGAATTCCGCTTGGACGCATGGCCGAGGTGGAGGACGTCGCCGAGGCGATCGCCTTCCTGCTGTCGGACCGGGCCCGCCACGTGACCATGCACGAACTCATCGTCGACGGCGGCGGCACACTCGGACTTTGAGCGGGACGCGGGCGTGTCTCGCGGCCGGTTCAGGCCTCGAAGATGCGCAGCGGACTGATGCCGCCATCGACGGTGAGGACCGAGCCGGTGGTCGAACGGGCGGCCGGGCTGGCGAGGTAGAGTATGGCCCGCGCGACCTCGTCGGGCGCGACCATGAAGCCCGTCGGCTGGCGATCATGGAACTGCTGCCGGCGCACCGCCGGGTCCGGCGCCTGCTGGGCGAGCTTCTCCATGAACGGCGTGTCGACCGTGCCCGGGTTGACCGCGTTGACACGGATGCCTTCGGCAACGAGGTCGGCCGCCATGGCGCGGGTGAGCGCCTCGACCGCACCCTTGGTGGTGGAATAGAGCGCCCGGTTGCGCAGGCCCGACGCAGCCGCGCAGGAGGCGACATTGACGATCGAACCCTGGCCTGACCTGCGAAGATGGGGCAGGGCCGCCCGCGCCGCGCGGACATAGCCCAGAACGTTGATGTCGAAGAGGCGATGCCACTCGTCCATCGTGCCGTCCTCGACGGTGCCCACATGGCTGACGCCGGCATTGTTGACGAGTATGTCGATGCGGCCGTGAAGGCCGCCGATCTCGGCGACCGCGTCGCGAACCTCGTCGTCGTTGACGACATCGACCCGGAAATGCCGGATGCCTGCTTCGTTCTCCGGGCGGTCCCTGTCGAGCACGGCGACGATCGCGCCCCTGGCCGACAGCGCCTGCGCGGTGGCAAGTCCGATGCCGGCTGAGCCGCCGGTGACGATGGCGATCGCGCCCTCGAATTCGCTGTCGATCATGGTGCGCGCTTTCGCTATTCTAGATGACGTAAGTGCCGCCATTGGCCGTGATGGTCGAGCCGGTGATGAAGTCCGCATCGTCGGCGACCAGAAAGAGCACGCAGCGCGCGATGTCCTCAGGCGTGCCGAAGCGGCCGACCGGTATCTCCTTCAGCAGGCTGTCGATGAGCTCGGGTCCCGACGAACGGACGATATCGGTGTCTATGTGGCCGGGCGCGATGGCGTTGACCGTGATGCCGCGCCGCGCATACTCCATCGCCAGCGCCTTGGTCAGCCCGTACATGCCCGCTTTCGCGGTCGAGTAGTTGACCTGGCCGTAGCGTCCGCGCTGGCCGTTGATCGACGAGATGTTGACGATGCGGCCGAAGCTGCGCTCGCGCATGCCTTCGATGACGGCGCGCGACATGTAGAAGGCGGCGTTGAGGTTGGTATTCATCACGTCGTGCCAATCGTCGTCGGACATCTTCCTGAAGGCGCGATCGCGGGTGATCCCGGCGTTGTTGACGAGAATGTCGATCGGGCCGAGTTCGTCGGCGACCTTTGCGCATCCCTCCCGGCAGGCGGTAGAGTCGGCGACGTTCCAGCGGTAGGTGGCTATGCCGGTGCGGTCCTGGAATTCGGCGGCCGCCTGCTCGTTGCCGACATAGGTCGCCGCGACGCGATATCCGGCCTGGGCCAGCGCCTGGGAGATCGCGGCGCCGATGCCCCGCGTTCCACCCGTTACAAGTGCCACTCTCGTCACGTTCGTGCTCCGTTGAAATGCGGGCTCGCGCCCGATTGATGGCGGGTTCGCCGGTGCCCTAGCCGAGATGCGCGCGCCCGTTGACGATCAGTTCGACGCCCCGCTCGACCGCCAGGCAACGGAACCGAACTTCAGATCCTTCGATCCAAAGCTCCGTCGCGATGGTGTCGCCGGGTATGCCGGGTGCGGAAAAGCGGCACTCGATATGGCGGATCAGGTCCGGCCGATAGCCACAGGCCCCGACGACCACGGCGCGGCAGGCGACGGCGAACATGCTGTTCCCGTGGAGGATGGGACGGTCGAACCCGCCGGCGGCGGCGAAGCCCGGCTCCGAGTGCAGCGGGTTCACATCGCCGAGCAGGCGGTAGAACAGGGGTTGCGTGGGCCAGGTACGCGCTTCGATGACGCGGTCGGGCGTTCGCTCGGGTCGTTCGATAGGCGTCGCGGACGGACCCCGCTTGCCACCGAAGCCGCCTTCGCCGCGCGCCACCGACGTCCAGAGATTGGTGGTCAGCGGCAGGCCGCTGTCGCAGTCGAAGATCGAGGTTTCGGCGACGATCACGGCCGGGGCGCCCGGCCCCTTGTCGTAGAGTTCCCTGATCCGGAAGCTGGAGCGTATCCGTCCGGCCGGCGGCAACGGATTGTGCACGGTCACCGCCTGGGCGCCATGCAGGATCATCGTCTCGTCGATCCCGCTTTCCAGAATGAAGCCGTAGTCCCACGCGATCACCGTTGCCTGGCTCGGCAGGACCTTCAGCGGTGACGCATCGGCAACGAAATCCAGTTCGCGACGGTCGAGCGGGTCCTGCGCCATGCCGGCGCAAAGGGCATAGAGGCTGGTCTTCTGCTCCGAATATTCGAAGACCTTGTCCTCGAACCGGCGCCCCAGAAATTTCGATGGATCAAGTGGCATGCTGTGGTCATCCGTGATCGCGCGGGCCGTGTCGAGCCTTAAGCAACCGCCATGCCATCCGGAGCGGTGATATTGCTGCAGGGCCGCGCTGCCCCGCCAGGCGGATCGTCCGGCGCGGCGACACCAGGCCGTGACCGGGGCAACGACACGCCGCCGGCAGAATGACCGTCAGGCGGACATTATGTGCGACCTGCCGACCTCAGTGCGACCGGTCGGCCCTCGCCAGCCCATGGGCAACGAGCCGGTCGATGATCTCGGCATAGCCGATACCGCTGGCCGACATAGCCTTGGCGTACATGCTGATGTCGGTGAAGCCGGGGATCGTGTTGAGCTCGTTGACGAGGATGCGCATGTCGGCGGTGACGAAGAAATCGACGCGGGCCATCGCGTCGCAGCCCATCGCGCGAAACGCGCGTTCCGACATGTCGCGCATCCGGCTCTCCAGCTCCGGCGGCAGTTCGGCCGGCACCTTGAGCACCGCGCCGTCGGCGTCGACATACTTCGCCTCGTAGCTGTAGAAGCCGTGGCTCTCGGCCGGGACGATCTCGCCGGGGCGCGACACGAAGATCGCGCCGTCTGCATCCTCCAGCACGCTGCACTCGATCTCGCGCCCGTCGATGAATTCCTCGGCGAGGAGCTTGCCGTCATGCGCAAATCCTTCCGATAGCGCCCGCTCGTAGTCCTGTTCGCTCACGACCTTGCTGACGCCGACCGACGAGCCCTGCCGCGCCGGCTTGACGAAGATCGGCAGCCCGAGGGTGTCGCGAAGCTCGGCAAAGGTCGGCACATCCCGCGGAAGTATCGTCACCGAGCGCGCGGTCGGCAGGCCGGCTTCGTTCAGGAGCCGCTTGGCGATGCTCTTGTCGAGTGCCGTTGCGGAGCCGAGAACGCCGCAGCCGACGAGCGGCACCCGAGCCACAGCCGCCAGGCCCTGCACCGAGCCGTCCTCGCCATTCAGCCCGTGCAGAACCGGGAACAGCGCTTCGATCCTCTTCAACTCGTTCTGGGCGCCATCCGGCGAAACCGCGATCATCCGGCCCTGCCCGCCGGGCAGAAGGCAAAGCTCCGTGCCTGCCGCCGGCCGGAACAGTTCACCATTCTCGAAGCGGCTCAAGAGCCATCGACCGTCCCGAGCGACGTAAACGGGAACCGCGTCGTATCGCGCCGGGTCCAATGCTTTGAAAACGTTTGTGGCCGACAGGATCGACACTTCGTGTTCGGCGGAGCGTCCACCAAACAACACAGCCATGCGCAGTTTCCCGACCGTCACGATCTCGCATCTCCCTTTGCCGTTTCGTCAGATCTGCCGACGTTGATGTCACGGCATGCGGTCGGTTCGCAATGGCAGGGAGCGAGTGTCGGCGAAGAACGGTCCCGGTGGACCGGGGCGACAGCATGATGCGGAAAGGTCTCGCGAGCCCATCGCCCGCGTCACCCTTGACTTTGGTTCGACGTGCGACGACACCCTCGGACCTCGCAACTGCAAGATCCCGCGATTGCACGGTCGACGGACGGGATTCGGTATCTGCAAAGACGTCGACCGGACGAAGGCACATGGCATCGATCGCTCATGTCGGCTACGGCTATTGGGGCCGCAATCTGGCTCGAAACTTCTTCGAGCTTGGCCATCTCGCAGCAATCGTCGATACGGATGAGGGCGTGGCCGAGGCCGCGGCCAAAGCCTTCGGCGTGCCTGCCATGCGCTTCGAGACCGCGCTCGCCGATCCCGGCATCGACGCCATCTCGCTGGCTTCGCCCGCCGGAATGCACCACCGGCAGGCAAAGGCCGCGCTGGAAGCCGGCAAGCACGTGTATGTCGAAAAGCCGCTGGCGCTGGACATCGGCGAGGCCGAGGAACTGAACGCGCTCGCCGAGGCGCGCGGGCTAACCCTGATGGTGGGCCATCTCCTTCAGTACCACCCCGTCTATCTGAAGCTGCGGGAGCTGGTGGAGGCCGGTGAGCTTGGCGCGATCAGGCATGTCTATTCGAACCGTCTTTCGCTCGGGAAGTTCCGCACCGAGGAGAACGTGCTCTGGTCGTTCGCGCCGCACGACATCTCGATGATCCTCCGCCTCGCCGGCGGCGAACCGGTCGAGGTGACCGCCCAGGGCAATGCGGTTTTCACGCCGGGCGTCGCCGATCTGGTGACCGTGCAGATGCGGTTTGGGCAGGGCACGCGCGCGCATGTCCTGGCCTCGTGGATGCACCCGTTCAAGGAACAGCGCCTTGTCGTGATCGGCGAGGCGGGCATGGCGGTTTTCGAGGACAGCCAGCCCGAATGGGCCGACAAGCTCCTGCTGTACCGGCACGTGATCGATTGTTCGGGCCAGGTGCCGACTCCCAGCAAGGCCGAGGCGGAGCGCGTCCATGTCGAAAAGGCCGAGCCGCTGAAACAGGAATGCGTTCACTTTGCGCAATGCATCGAAACCGGCATGCGGCCCAGAACGGACGGACGCGAGGCGATCGCGGTCCTTCGCGTGCTCGACCGGGCCGAGCGCGCGCTCGCGCGCAGCCTTGCATCCGCCCGCCTTCCCGGAGACGTCGCATGACCACATCCGTGCCCTGGGTTCATGAGAGCGCCTACGTCGACGACGGCGTCGAGATCGGCGAAGGCACCAAGGTCTGGCATTTCAGCCACATCCTGCCGCGCACCCGCATCGGCAGGGGTGTCTCGATCGGCCAGAACGTCATGGCCGGGCCGGACGTCGTGATCGGCGACAATTGCAAGATCCAGAACAACGTCTCCCTCTATAAGGGGGTCGAGCTGGAACAGGGCGTCTTCTGCGGCCCTTCCTGCGTGTTTACCAACGTGCTCAATCCGAGGGCGGAAATCGAACGCAAGGACGAGTTTCGCCCGACCCGCGTACGGCGCGGCGCCACAATCGGCGCGAACGCCACCATCGTCTGCGGCAATGAACTCGGCGAATACTGCATGATCGGCGCGGGCGCGGTGGTGACGAAGGACGTGCCGGCCTACGCGCTCATGGTCGGCGTTCCGGCGCGGCGGATGGGCTGGGTTTCGCGGGCGGGCGAGATTTTAGACGAGACGCTGACCTGTCCGCGCACCGGCGAACGCTACGAACTGGCCGGGGACGGGCTGCGGCCTGCAGGCGAACCTTTGCCCGACAGTGGCCCGCGTTGAAGCAGGCCGGATGCCCGACGAGATCGCCGTGAAGACGGGGCGTATCACATGCAAGGGGCGTGTCGGGACGATCGTCATCTGGGCGAAGGCGATTGCCGATGATAGCGTGCAGCCTGTGAACGGAGCCCCACCTTCATGACTTCTCCCGCCTCCCTTCCATACGGAAGGCAGCTCATCGAACAGGACGATATCGACGCGGTCGTCGAGGTGCTGCGCGGCGAATGGCTGACCGGCGGCCCCGCGGTCGCGCGCTTCGAGGACGCATTGTCGGATGCAACGGGCGCTCCGCATGCGGTCGTCTGCGCCAACGGCACGGCAGCGCTGCACATGGCCGCCGCAGCGCTCGGCCTCGGCCCTGGCGACCGGGTGATCGTTCCCGCCGTGACGTTTCTCGCGACGGCGAATGCCGCCCGCTATGTCGGTGCAGAGGTGGTATTTGCCGACGTCGACGCCGAAACCGGCCTGATGACGACGGAGACGCTGTCGGAGGCCCTGGAACGGGCGGGGCGGGACGGGGGGCGCGTGCGCGCCGTGATGCCGGTCCATCTCAACGGGCAGGTCGCCGATCCCCAGGGAATATGGCGGGTCGCCAGCGAAGCCGGACTGGAGGTCGTGGACGATTGCTGCCACGCTGTCGGCACCAGCTTCGACACGCCGCAGGGCGTGGCCCGCGTCGGCGAAGGGCGCCATGCGCGCATGTCCGTGTTCTCGTTCCATCCGGTCAAGACTGTGGCGATGGGCGAAGGCGGAGCCGTGACCACCGGCGACCCCGTACTGGCCGAACGGCTGCGGCTGATCCGCAATCACGGGATGACGCGCGACCCGGAACGCTTCACGCAGGCCGGAGAGGCGTTCGACGCCGACGGCGCGGCGAACCCCTGGTACTACGAGATGGCCGAGCCGGGGTACAATTTCCGGGCAAGCGACATGCAGTGCGCGCTGGGCGCCTCGCAGATGGCCAAGCTCGACCGTTTCGTCGCTACGCGGCGCGGGCTCGCGGCGCGCTACGACGAGAAACTCGCCCAGTTCGCGCCGCTGGTGCGACCGGCGGGCCGGGTGACGGGATGCGAGCCTGCGTGGCACCTCTATGTCGTCCTGATCGATTTCGAGGCGCTGGGCCTCTCGCGGGCGACCGTCATGCGAAAGCTCTCGCAAAAGGGCGTCGGCACGCAGGTTCACTACCTGCCGGTCAACCGCCAGCCCTATTATCGCGCCCGCTACGGCGAGATCGCACTGCCCGGTGCCGACGCATATTATGCACGCTGCCTTTCGCTGCCGCTTTTTGCCGCGATGACGGAGGCCGATGTCGACAGGGTCGTCGAGGCGATCGCAGAGATATGCTCCCCCTGACTGACGGCTGAACGGACGGGTCTTGCAAAGCGTGTCGCGGGCGTGTCGCAATTGCTTTGACGCTTCTGCGCCGTCGTGGGCGCGACAGCGCCTGCCCGCGACGGTGCATGGTCGGTCGGATAGTCGCAGGCCGGCGGACGCAGGTCTTATGGAAAACGCCGGACCGTTGTGGCAAAGGGTTCGCCTGCCGATGTCCGCCGGCGGCCAGTCGCAATGGAGAAGGCACCTGATCACCGTTCCCTACAGCGTCCTGCAGTTCGTTCTGATCTACGTTCTACGGCCCTTTCCCGTGCTCGTGACACTGACTACGGGCTTCGGCGCGGCGGTTCGCGTGCTGAATATCCTCTGCTTCGTGCTGGTTTTGCAGGCGCTGCTGCTCGCGGCCATGCCGCACCAGGGCGGCGCCCGGCTCATGGCTGTCGAGCGGCATCTGGTTGCGTTCCTGTCGCTTCCGGAAGGCCTCAGTCCGGCAATGCTGGCGGCAGGACTTGTGATCGTTTCGTATCTGCTGCTGCTCGGCTGCCACATTGCCTATCAGAAGGTGCTCGGCCGGCTCGTGGCGCGGGCCGGGGCGCGACTTTCGCATGACATGGACCTTTCGGCGCTGGCGGACGCCAAGGCGAGAACGCTTATAACCACTGCGACGACCAACGGGATCAAGGTGAGCGAGGTGGTCGTCTTCCAGGTGCTGATGTTCGCTTTGATATTCGTGTTCGATTTCAGGATTGCGCTGATACTCGGAATAGGATGCGCGGCGGCGCTGGTTGCCATCGTGATCGTGCGCAAGAGCAGCATTGCCCACCGCAACGACATCCAGGATTCGCGCCGGGACTATTTCCGGTCCCACAGCCGGGAGGGAGCGCTGGCAACAGCCTACCACACGGCGCAGGAGCGGCTGCGCTATCGCCAGGGAGTGGCTCCGGGCTGGGATGCGATGGTGCTGGGTGTTGTCGTTGCCGCAGTCATTGTCCTGCTGTCGATCTTCGAGGTCGACATCATGGAGCACGCCGCCTATGCGATCCTGCTCGTCTTCGCCATGCGGTTTGCGATCATCTACACTCGCGACCTGGCAAAGTCGTTGAGCGCGCTGTTCGATCTGCGAACGGATCAGACGCTGAAAGCCGCGATGCGGAAAGAGGACAAGAGCAAGCGAGGCCAATAGCGCGTTCGCGATCAGGTCCGGCCGGTAGTTATCCACGTCCCCGTGGCGTCGCCTCATACTTGCGCGAGGAACCTCTCACGCAAGGCAAGAGACATGGAAAACACCGAAAATCTGGCCCTTCCCTACATCATGCCCAGCCAGGCGCAGAAGCATGTCACGCACAACGAGGCGCTGCGAATGCTCGATGCCGTCGTCCAGCTCGCCGTGCTCGACACCGAACTTGGCGCGCCGCCTTCGATGCCCGTGCCGGGCGCGCGCTACATCGTCGGGCCCGGTGCCGTCGGTGCGTGGTCCGGCCATGAGCATGATGTCGCGGCCTGGCAGGATGGCGCATGGGCGTTCCACAAGCCGTCGGCGGGCTGGCTCGCCTGGGTGCTCGGCGAAGACCGGCTGCTCGTCTTCCGCGGCGACGGATGGATGGCGGTATCGGCGGGCGCCTCCCTCGCACCGAAAGGGGCATGGAGCGATGCGCAGACCTATCTGGTCGGCGACCTGGTCGAGCATCTGGGCCATGCCTTCCTGTCGAACGCGAATGAAAACCTCGGCAACGAGCCGGACGCGATGACGCCGGGTTCGACGGTCGAATGGACCCATTTCGTGGCCGGCGCGGGCGGCAGCCATGGCAGCGACGGGGCGTTCGCCACGATCGGCATCAACGAGGCCCCGGCGGACACCGTCAACCGCCTGCGCGTGGCAAGCGAGGCGTCGCTGTTCGACCACGAGGACGGCGTCGGACACCAGATCAAGATCAACAAGCAGTCTTCGGGGGACACGTGCTCGCTGCTGTTCCAGACCGGCTATGTGGGACATGCCGAATTCGGGCTTGCCGGCGACAATGACTGGCACGTCAAGGTCAGTGCGGACGGGAGCGCCTGGCACGAAGCGATCGTCGTCAACCGCGCGACGGGGGCGGTGTCGATGCCCAACACGCCCGGCGGCGGCGGCGCTGGCCGCGAGCTGCTTTCCGCCGACCGGACCTACTATGTCCGCACCGATGGCAGCGATGCCAATAGCGGGCTGACCGACAATTCCGGCGGTGCGTTCCTGACGATCCAGAAGGCGGTCGACGTGGTGGCCTCGGCCATCGATGCCGGCGGCTTTACCGTCACGATCCGGATCGGCGACGGCACCTATTCCGAGCCGGTGGTTCTGAGAAACGTCACCGGCTTCGGCGGCGCCGGAACCATGATCATCCGCGGCAACAACGCCGCGCCCGCCAACGTCTCGATTGCGGTTGCGGGTGGGTCCGCCGTCTCGGCAACGGGGCTCTATACGGTCTGGGACATACTGGACCTGCATGTGCAGAATTCCGGCGCCGGCAGCTGTTTCGACATGAGAGGAGCGTCCCTTCGCTTCGGCAATGTGGTCTTCGGCGGCGGATTTCTTGCGCACGTCTATCTGCTGGGAGCGACCGTGGCTGTCCTGTCAAACTACGCGGTTTCAGGTGGCGCCACCCGGCACGTCATCTGCCACAACAACTCGTTCTTCGACTCGGCTAACCGCGCGGTCACCTATACCGGCAGCCCCGCCTTCGGGTCGCGCAACTACGAGTGCCGGTACAATTCGGTCTGCTTCCTCTACGGCATGACCTTCAGCGGCGGCGCGACCGGGCAGCGCTTCTTCGTCGGCGACGGGTCGGTGATCCACACCAATGGCGGTGGCGGAAGCTACCTGCCCGGCAATGCGGCCGGCAGCGGCACGCACTTCGGTTCATCCCCATGGGGGCTCTATCAGTAGGGCATCGACTCCCCCGCGCCCTTCGCGCGAGCGACGGGCGTCCATTCCGCTGGACGCCCGCCGATGCCCCAACTATCGTTCCGCGCCAGTACGGATGGGGATCGAGCATGCTGACATCGCTGCGAAACAGGCTGCTGTTTCATGCACGCGCCAAAGTCTATGACGTGTCCGGCGAGGTCGAGTGGACGAACGCCACGATGTACGACCAGGACGACGTGGTCGACAAATATGATGTTTCGGCCCTGAAGAACGGCGCGCAGATCAACACCTTCAGGGCGCCATACAATCTCGAGTTCATCGACATGGTGGGCACGCTGGGCATTCGATCCGTTCTTGATATCGGCTGCGGCGCCGGGTCGTTCTATCACGCGCTCTCCTCGGCCTATCCCGGGATCGACTATCTCGGCTTCGATCTTGCGTCCGCGCAGATAGCGCGCGCCACTTCCCGTTTCGGGGAGCGCTTCGCCGTGCGGGATGCGGCGTCAATTTCCGAGCAGGAGTTCGCGCGATTCGACGCCGTGCATGCTCATTCGGTTTTCTCGTTCATGCCGGTTTCGGACCAGCTTGAGACGATCGGGCGCATTCTCCGTTCAGGCGCGATGCTTCTGCTGGAAACCGGGGCAACGCTGCCGGACATTCGCTATGTTCCAAGGTCTTCGTTCAAGAACTTTCTCAAGCTGGAGATCGATGGCCAGGCTCTGCTGACTGCCGTCTCGTTCCCGTTCAGGTCTGAGCTGGAGGCGGTTGCGATGGGCAACGACCACCAGCTCAGTCACACGGAAAGGCCCTATGGAGGTAGCAGGCTACTGAACGGCTCGAGCCGGGCCGGCGGTGCGCTGGTGAAGAAGTCGGAACTGGCGCGCCGGCATCGCCGGTTCGAAAGGATCTGTCAGTATGCCGACGAGAGCCGGCTCATCTGGGCCAGGATCGCTCCGAAGGCGTGGGATCTACAAAAGAGGCTGGACTATGCGGCGCTGTCGAAAGACGAAGTCCATGGGCGGATCACCGCCTTGCTGAAGCCGATCTAGCGCCATGTATCGGCCGCCTCGCGCGAGCGGGGCGAAGTGGTTTACGCTTGACTTTTCAGGCAGTCTGGGACGGCATATCGAGCCGCCCGCAACCCGCGAAAGAAACCCGTATGGCCAGGACCGCCAAGACCGACTGGAATACAACCGTTCGTGCCCACTACCGGCTCGTGCCGAACATGCTCGGGCTTCAGGTGCTGAGGACGCTGGCCTATCATCTGCAATGGCGGGCCCGTCGAAATCTTCTCGGGAACAAAACCGCGCCCAGCGCGGAAGCTACCAGCATGGAGCAGGACGGGTTTCTCGTAATCCGCAATTTCCTGGATGACGATCTCTATCGCGAGCTTCGCGAATTCTACTACGCGGAAGTAGCGAAGCACCCCGAGCCGACAAATGTCGGGCCGAAACTCCTCGCCCCGATCTTGTCCGATCCGCGCAAGCCGGCACCGGCGCCCGACGTGATCAAGCGAGCCTTCACGGAGAACCCGCGCCTCAACGAGATCGTCGAGTATTGTTCCGCCCACACGCAGAATGTGGGACCGCTGGTCAGGCTGCACCACTATTTCGTCAATGAAAGCGATGTCGGGATCAGGGAGACCGCCCAGACCGACGAGCTTCACTACGATCTACCGCTCAACCACATGCGGGCGTTCTACTTTGTCGAGGAGTGCAGCCGGGACAATGCCGCGTTCGAGTTTGCGGCGCGGTCGCACAGGTTCAACCGGAACCGCCTCTACGCCGAATATCACGACAGCATCGTCCAGTCGCGCGCGAGGCAGAACAAGCCGGATGCAAAGGCGGCGCCGATCAGGGAGGACCTGATCAAGCTGCTCGAGGCGAAACCAGAGCCCCTTGAAGCGCCCGGCAACAGCCTCGTGCTTTTCAATACGATGGGACTGCACCGGCGCGGTGTTTTCGCGCGTGCGGGAACGCGGGAAGCGATTCTGATCGACTATCGATTCCTGGATACGAAGGCGAACTATCGCGGCTATAAGGGGCTGACGCGGTGGCTTCGCCCCTAGCTCCGGCGGGAGCTGCCCGGCCTGTCAATTGACAACGAGCTTGCGGGGAGCTGGTCCTGTGCCGCGCTTGCACCCCTGGCATGGACCGAGAAAACCGGACGACCATGAATCCATTCCGACTGGCTAGCAGGCTTCTTCCGCGGCAGTCCGCGCGGCCGAGCTATGGATTTCTTCATATCGGCAAGACGGGAGGGACGTCGGTCCGGTACGCCATCGAGCAGACGCAAAAGGAGGGCTATGCCACTCCCGTCATATTCGGGCATGACGCGCGGATGGCCAATATCGTCAAGGAGAATCCCAGCATCAGGCTTTCCTTCACGCTGCGGGATCCGATCGAAAGAATGGTTTCGAGCTTCAACAGCCGGATGCGGCAGAGCAGGCCCTCATACACGGCAGTCTGGAAACCGGAAGAGGCCATCGCATATCTGTGGTTCCCGACCGTCATCGATTTCTTTCGCGCGCGTCTTTCTGACCAGGAAAGGGAAAAGTCGGCAGGCATCTTTGCCGAACAGGCCATGGGGCATGTGAGGAGGGGATACGAGTATCATTTCCACTCCAGGGAGTTTCTGGAAAAGAAGCTGAAGAATATCTACTTCGCCGGCCGGCTGGAGTCGCTGAGCGCGGATTTCCATCGATATTTTGAACCATGCGGGGTCCCGGAGGCCGTGGTCGGGAAGCATGCCGGCGTGCGGCACTCCGGTCTCGACAGCACGGATCTGAGCCTGGATGAAATAGATGACGAGATGCGGGCCAGGCTGAAGGATTTGTACAAGAAAGAGTATGAAATATACGATTTTCTCATCGATAATATCGATACAATAAACAAATATGATATCTGATATTTTCAGCAGGATATTCCTGGCCTTGTGCGGTTGCGGCACGGGACGGGCGACTCTCTCCAGGATCGAGGCATGAGCCCGGGCCCTCGAACCGTCCGCGTTCTCTATTCCATCGGCCGGCTGCCCGAACTGGCGACGCAGTTTGCCGCGACCATGCATCAGCGGCATGGCTGGGAGCCCGTCTACTGGATAACCCAGCCCGAGCTTCACGCAGAGGTTGGCGAGCTGTTCCCGGCGGCGGCGCGGCATCCGTTCTCCGACGCCAACCGGGGCATCGCCGCGGCGGGCATGGAGTGGACCATGCACGCGCCGCTGGGCGCCGACGACATGGCGCGCGCCGCACCCTTCGAAGCGCGCGCGATGGAGATCATCGATCGCCACGTGCTCGCCAACGGCATGGAGCATGGCGAGCGCCGCGCCTTCTACCATCAGATGCTGGCATGGGCGTTCAGCGTCGTCGACACAATGCGCGTCGAGCGTTTCGTCGTGGCGTCGACCCCGCACGTCATCGCGGACATCTGCCTTTATGCGGCGTGCGTGGCCCGGGGCGCGGGCGTGCGCATGCTGCATCTGACCGGGCTGGCGGGCAGCCAGGTCGTGCTTCACGACATCGACGGTCCCCCGGCGGGACTGGCCGATGCGCTGGACGGCGCGCGGCGCGAACAGGCGGAGCCGGAATTGAGCGCCATCGCCGCCGAGGAACTCGCCAAGGGAGGCGATGCCGCCCGTTTTACCGTGCCGTGGTATGTCGAGCGCCAGCAACAGGCCGACGAGAAGCTTCGGCATCTCCAGGAGGCAGCCGACTTCGTGCTGGACCATGGCCTCGCCTCATGGGAAGGCGTGCGCTTCGACCGGCCGGTCGAGGTGCCGAAGACGGCGCTCGCCGGACGCAAACTCGGCATCCCGTCGGAACGCGGAGACAGCGCCTCCGGAAATCGTCAGCCGAAAACGTTTGGCCGCAGGCTTTTGAACGTCGTTCGCCGCGCCATTGCCGGCGGCGCTACGGGGGGGCCGTCAGCCATGATCAATATATTCCGCCGCCGGATTACCGAGCAATATCGAACGGAGGCGCTGATCCGCAGCTTCGCGAGGCCGGGCGTGCCTTTTTCCGGGCCGCGCATCACGAAGGGTGAATACTACACCTATCGGGATTGGGCGCTGCTGCGGAAAACCGCCTTCAAGCGCGGCTACGACAGCCTGGCTGTGGAACCTGCCGACGCCGAGCTGGCCGGGCAGCCCTTCGTGTATTTCCCGCTGCACTATCAGCCGGAGCGCACCACCTGCCCCGACGGCGGCGCGTTCAACGACCAGTTCCTCGCCGCCAGCCTGCTCGCCCATGCGCTGCCGGAAGGCTGGCGGCTTCTCGTCAAGGAACACCCCTCCCAGTTCAAATGGCAGACGGAAGGGGAGCTGGGCCGCTGGGATGGCTACTACGAGCGCTTTCTGGGGCTGCCCAACACGCTGCTCGTCTCGACGCGCGTGGCTTCGGAACGACTCATCCTTGCCTCGCGCGCGGTTGCAACCATTACCGGAATGGCCGGGTGGGAGGCGGTGATGCTGGGGCGCCCCGCCATCGTGTTCGGCAACGCGTGGTACGCGGACTGCGCGGGCGCCACGCAGGTCGGCACCTTGGCGCAGGCACGCGAGGCCCTGGCGCGCGCTGCGGCTGGCGACGGTCCCGATCCCGTCGAGACACGGCGCTTCGCGGCGGCGATCGAGGCGATCGGGGAGCGCTGCTACATCAACCCGAGCCACGCGACGCACTACCCCGAACTGGACGAAGCCGCCAATTGCGCCGCACTCTGCGCGTTGTTTGCCCGGGCGGAGGCGCTAATCGCGGCGGAGGGGAATGCGGGAGACGCGGCATGCGGTTCGTCGCGGTAGTCCAGGCCCGGCTGTCCTCGTCGCGGTTGCCGGGCAAGCTGGCGCTCGACATCGGCGGCAGGCCGCTGCTTTCATGCGTGGCCGAGCGGCTGAGGCTGGTACAGGGGCTCGATGGGTTGATGCTCGCCACTTCAGACCAGCCCGAGGACGACATTACCGAGGCGATCGGCGAAGCCTGCGGCATGCCGGTGTTCCGCGGCGATCTTCAGGACGCCCAACGCCGTTTCGTCGGCGCGGCGGAGAAGTCCGGGGCGGATGTGGTGATCAGGGTCACCGGGGATAACCCATATACCGAGCCGAGCTTCATCGAGGAACTGATCGAGGCCAAGAGGCGGGCGCCAGCCGCGCCCTACGCCGTTCACGACCTGGCGCAGGTGGTCTACGGCACTGCCAGCGAGCTGATCGACGTCGCGGCGCTGAAACGGGCGGCGGCTGCCGGGCCATCGGCACGCGAGCGTGAGCATATCACGCCTTCGCTGCGAGCCGCCGATGGCGCGATCACGCTGGCGCCGGCGGATGCGCTCTCAGACCGGCGCCTGTCGCTGACTGTCGATACGCTGGACGACTATGTCGCAGCCGTCCGGCTCAACCGGAGCTTCGGCGCCGGCCGCGAGGCTCTCGGACTGATCGTGGACGCATACCGGCGCGGAGCCCTGCCGCCCGGCGCCACACGGCATCGCGAGGGGGGCTGACGGTGACGCGCTTCGTGCTGGGCACCGCCGCCTTCGGGCTCGCCTACGGCACCGCTATCCCGCGCGCGCTGCCGGCAGAGGCGGATGTGCTGGCCATGCTCGACCGCTCGGGCCGGCTCGGCTTCGCCGGTGTCGACACAGCCCGCGCCTACGGGTCGAGCGAAGAACGGATCGGCCGCCATCTCGCGCTCGGCTCGGGCTTCGCGCCCGGTCAGGTCATGACCAAGCTGTCGCCGCTGCCGAACGTCGTGAACGACGCAACGCCGTCTGCCGCTGGGGAAGCCGCGCGGGCGAGCCTCGACGAGTCCCGGCGCGCGCTGGGCATCGATCGCCTCGAACGGGTGTTGCTGCACCGGGCTGCCCATCTCGACATCGCCAACGGCGCGATCTGGCACGCGCTGCTGCGCGAGCAGGACGCGGGGCGTATCGGCACCGTGGGGGTCTCGGTGCAGACGCCTGCCGAGCTCGAACGCTGCCTTGCGGACGATCGAGTCCAGGCCGTGCAGCTTCCCTGCAACGTCCTCGATCGACGCTTCGACAACCCCGAAACGGAAGCAAGGCTGCTGGCGGCACGCGTCCATCGCGAGGTGCGCAGCGTCTTCCTCCAGGGCGTGTTGACGGCCGACAACGCGGCGGCGTTCCCCGAGACGGGCGCACCATATGACAGCGAAGGTGTGGCAGCCTGGCTGCGTCGCGGCGCCGACGTATTCGCTGGTGGCGCCCTTGACGCGTTCTGCGCGTCCTATGTCGCGGGCCTTGCCTGGGTGGACGGCATGGTGTTCGGTGTCGACAACATGCAGCAGATCGAGCGGTTGGCAGTGCTGAGGGCCGCCCCGCCAATGGACAGGGAAACGCGCCAGCGGGTGCGCGCCGCCCGGCCCGACGTGCCAGACGCGTTGCTCGACCCTTCGAAGTGGAAGGCCAGGAACCGGATTGACGCAGCATGAAGAAACAGGGTGACGTCGCCGGCCAGCGTTTCGCCGGCAAGGCTATCCTCATTACGGGCGCTGCGGGGCATCTGGGCTCGGCGCTGGCAGAGGGGATCGTCGGCGACGGCGGTGTCGCCGTGCTCAACGGGCGCACGCACGAGACGCTGGCTTCCCTTGCCGCAACGCTGGACCCCGGTGGCCAACACACACGTATCCTGTGCGCCGACGTGGCCGATGCCGCGGCGATGCGCGAAGGCGTTGCCGCCGTGTGCACGGAGCTCGAGGCGCAGGGCGTCGCGTTCCATGGGCTCGTCAACAACGCCTTTGCGGGAAGCGCCACCGACGCCTTCGACACGGCGGCCGAACGCTATGCGCATGCGGCAAGGACCAATCTCGGCGCGGCGGCCACGCTGATCGAGATCTGCGCGCCGGTTCTGGCCCGCTCGGGCGGCTCCGTGGTCAACGTGGCATCGATGTATGGGCATGTCAGCCCCGACCCCGCGCTCTACCCTGCGGGCGTTGCCGCCAACCCCCCGCACTATGGCGCCACCAAAGCCGGCCTGTTGCAGCTCACGCGCTATTACGCCGTCTCCCTGGCCGCCAGCCGCGTCAGGGTCAACAGCGTTTCGCCCGGACCCTTCCCCAGGCCCGAGGTTGCGCGCGACCATCCCGAATTCGCGGAACGGCTGGCCGGACGCGTGCCGCTGAAGCGGCTCGGTCAGCCGGCGGAGCTTTACGGCGCCGTCGCTTTCCTGCTAGGTGCCGAGGCGAGCTACGTCACCGGGGCCGACATCGCAGTCGATGGCGGTTGGACGGCGATTTGATGCAATCCAGACAAGACCTGTGAGAGTATGGAGCCGATGCGGATAGCTGACACGCAGATCGGCGCCGGAGCGCCGCCTTTCATCATCGCGGAGCTGTCGGCCAATCATAATGGCTCGATCGATCGTGCGCTCGAGACGATCGACGCCGCAAAGAAGGCGGGGGCTTCGGCGATCAAGCTGCAGACCTACACCGCCGACACGATGACGATCGACCATGACTCCGACGATTTCCTCATCGCCAAGGGGCCATGGAAGGGCAGGCGCCTCTACGAGCTCTACCAAGAGGCCCATACGCCGTGGGAGTGGCATCCGGCGCTGTTCGCCCGCGCCCGCGAACTGGATTTGCCGGTCTTTTCCACGCCTTTCGACCCAACGGCCATCGACCTCCTGATGACGCTCGATACGCCGGCGCTGAAGGTGGCGTCCTTCGAGCTGACCGACCTGCCCTTGTTGCGGGCCATGGCCGCCACCGCAAAGCCGATGATCATCTCCACGGGACTCGCCAATCTGGGCGAGATCGAGCGGGCCGTCGACACGGTGCGCGCCGCAGGCAACGAGAATTTCGTGCTGCTGCATTGCGTCTCCGCCTATCCGGCTCCCGTGGAGGACATCAACCTCACCACCATCCCGCTGCTGGCCGACATATTCGGGGTGCCGGTCGGGCTGTCGGATCATACGCTTGGCACGACCGTGGCGGTCGCCGCGGTTGCCCTCGGGGCCTGCGTGATCGAGAAGCACTTCACGCTGGCGCGCGCAGATGGCGGACCAGACTCCGCCTTCTCGCTAGAGCCCGACGAGTTCGCCCGCCTGGTGGAGGATTGTCATACGGCCTGGAAGGCGCGGGGCCGCCCGCACGTCTCGCCGACCGGCTCGGAAGCGGCCTCGATCGTCTTCCGCCGCTCGCTCTACGTCGTGGCCGATGTCGCGGCCGGCGAGACCATCACCCACGAGAACGTCCGCTCGATCCGGCCGGGATATGGCCTTTCGCCGGCGTCGGCAGACGAGGTTTTCGGCAAGGTCGCGCGCCATGCCCTGCGGCGGGGCAAGCCGCTGGAATGGGGGGACATCGGGTGAACCAGCAGGTTCTGCCCGGGTCGGACGAGAGCAGATACCAGCCGCTGCCCGAGGCGATCCTCAAGACGCGTTTCCGCTCGATCCACGAGACGATCTGGGAAGCGGAGGCGCGGTTCGACCTGCTCTTCCGGCAGGATCATGGCCTGCATGTCTGGCCCGCCAACAGGCTACGGATATATTACCAGCTTGCCGAGGCCATCGACGTCTACGACGCGCAGAAAACTGCCGTCGCAAAGCCGGAAGCGGTGCCCGAATACCGTCTGGACGACCTGCCGGAGGTCGATGTCTACATCCAAACCGGCGCGCTTGGCCCGGCAGCCGCCAACCGGGCGCGTCCCTATGGCTGCACCTATACGCAGGACTATGTTCGCTGGCTTCTCGACCATGGGCATCGCGTCCTGCTGCTGAGCGACGCCGAGGATGTGCTGGTCAAGCATCCCGGACTGTTCGTTCTCCACTCGCGCCAGCTCTCCGGTTTCTCCGCGCAATGCAAGCGCGGCTTCGGCAGAAGGGAGCAACTCGGCCTTGGTGGTGCCGATCTCGCCTTCTGGACGAGAGTCGACGACTTCTTTCACGAGCGGCTGGGCGTTCGCATTTTCGGACGGGAGAAGATCGAAGGCTGGATCTGGTCCCTCCACACCCAGCTCGTGACACAGAGGGAGGTGTTCCGCCGCGTTCGCCCCAAGGCGTTCATCTGCATGGCGCACTACTTCCGCGCAGCGCAGATCCAGGCGGCCCGCGAAGTCGGGGCGCGTACGATCGATTTCCAGCACGGCATCAACAGCAAGTTCCATCTCGGCTACGGGTTCCCGAATGTCCGGCCCGAGGCGCGCGACATACCCTACTACCCGGACGAGTTCTGGAGCTGGGGCCGTTTCTGGGCTCCCGAGAGCTGGTTCCCCACGAAATGCTGCGACGTACGGGCGGTGGGTCACAACGCCCATGCGCATGCCCGCGAAATCGCAGCCTCCGCGACGAGGAGGCAGGATAGAACGCTTCTGATCGCCACGTCCTGGGCCATGCAGTCGGCGTTCAAGGCGGCGGTGGAACAGATCGCGGTGCGCCTTCCGGACTGGCAGATCGTCGTGAAGCTGCATCCGCGGGAGGATCTCGCGGACTATGAGGGCATCGCCGCCGCGCATGCCAATGTGAGCCTGGTCGCGGGGCATATGGACGTCATGGAGGCGGCGCGCGACGTGTCCGTGGTTCTCAGCATCTGCTCGTCGTCGTTGTTCGATGTCCTGTTGGTGGGCGGCCGCATCGCGGTCATGCACCTGGAAGGCGTCGAATATGCCGAAGACTTCGTTGCCGCCTTCGGCATACCGGTGCTCGACGCCGATGCCTCCAACATCGAAGCGTGCATCGAGCAGGCGCTTGGCCAATCGCTGCCTCTGGACAGGATTTTCGCCGGCGCTCAGAGCGAACGGCTCGAACTTGCCATGAACGCTGCGCTGGGCGCGGCTTTCCCGCGGCCCGAGCGCATCACGGCCGCGAAGGTTCTTGGTTCAAACGGGAATGCCCAACCCAGGTCCCTGCTGTCACGCCTGCGGGATTTCGCGCGTCGCCGTTACTCCGGCGGCCCGTCGGACATGCGCTTCCGGTATCTGACGAAAGCGGCAAAGCAAGCCGGAGAACAGCGCGATGACAGCGCCTTTGCCGGCTGCGTCGCAGAGCTGTTCGACCTTGGGGCGCCGACGGCCGCTTACCGGAACAGGCTGCTTGGCGCTCTCTATCGTCTCAAGCGCACCGGCGACACGGCCACGTTCCAAAAGGGCCTGGACGCGTTGCTGAAGAAGGCGCTGACGGAGAACGCCACCACCGCCCTGCCGCTTTTCGAGCATGCGTTAATTGCCGGCAAGGAGAAGCCTCTCCTAAAGGCGTACGGCCTCTCGCCAAATACGCGTCGATGGCGCGAGGGTGCCGCGCTGCTGGCCGGATGCAATCCGACCATGGCCTCGATCGTGAGGTCCACCGAGACAATCGTGGAGTCGGCGGCGGACGAATTCCTCGATGCCCGGGTGAGCGACGCCGACATCGAGCGCCTCGTGGCTCATCTGAAGCAACGCATTGCCGACGGAAAGCCATTCGCGATGATGCGGCTCGGCGATGGCGAGGTCTACGGCTTCGACGTCGACTACGTGGACCGGGACACGCTCGATGAGGATCGCGCTGCGCGCGAAGGCATCTGGTGGAACGCGACGCTCGACGAGCCGATGCGGCTTCGCTTGCGGGACGGCTTCGCGGCGGCCATGGCGCAGGCGGATCTGTTGGGCATACCCTCCAGTTTTCGCCTGCTCCGCGATCTGCCCGTTGCACTGGACAGCATGCGGCGGCCGATCGAGCTCTGGTCGAGAACGACGCGCGCCCACGTCATCCTGTTCCGGGAGCTCGACCGGATGATTTCGGACGGTCGTGTCGATCTTGCCGGCAAGGCGATCTGCGACGACCGCTGCCACCAGGAGCTGTTCACGCCCGAGAGGACGCGGCAGCTCCTGTCCGGCGCCGCGCATGTGGTGGGCGTAAACTGTTTCGCGCGCGAACGCCTGAACAAGGCGCTGGGCGCCGAGATCATCCATGACCATGTGCTGCTGCCGCCCCACCAGAAGGTTAGGCAATTCGTCGACGACACCCCCCTGCGTGACATGCCGACGCCTTTCGTCCTGGATGAACTGCTTGCCCGGATCGACGACGTGGTCAGGCCGGGTTCGGTGGTGCTGGTTGCGGGCGGCTTCGCCGGCAAGCTGCTGATCGGGCGTGCCCGGGAGCGGGGTGGCGTCGTACTCGACATCGGCGCGGCCGCCGATTACTGGATGGGAATCGACACCCGCGGCGAGCTGGACTTCGCCGCCTACCGATAGACATCCACGGAAAGCGGCGACTGAGCGATGGCGAGCGACAAGGCCCTGTTCGGAAAATTGTTCGCCGAGGGCAGTGCGCTCTACGCGGCCGGAGAGAATGTCGTCGAAGGTCTCTCGCGCGCCTATCCCGGCAAACGCGCCGCGGCGATCGAGATCGCCTATTCGCTGCAGAGCGGCAGCTACACCGCCTTCGCCGGCGACCCGGCGGCGATCGCCAGCCGGCGCGAGGGCCACGCCATCGTCGAGCCTTTGCTGGCGCGCCATGGAATCCGCACCGCGCTCGACTGCGGCGCGGGCGAAGGTACTCGCTGGTTCGATTTCGGGCATCGTCTCGATCACATCTATGCGCTCGATGCCTCGTTCCACCGCATGTCCATATGCCGCCGGAATCTCGAGGGTCAGCCTTTCGCTGCCGCCGTCACCGCGATCAAGGGCAACATGCTGGCGCTTCCCTTTGTCCCGCAGTCGGTCGACGCCGTCTTTTCCTGCCACGCCGTCGAGCCCAATACCGATGCGGATGCGGCGACGATCATCGAACAGATGTTCACTATCGCCCGGCGTCTCGTGGTGATGCTGGAACCCGACTATCGCGCTGCGGGCCCCGAGATGCGCGCGCGGATGGAGCGGCATGGCTATGCCCGCAACATCTGGGCGGAAAGCGAGGCGCAGCCCGGCTTCGACCTTTTGGCTGAAGGCACGCTGGAAAATTCGGTCAATCCGCTCAACGCGACCTCTTACCGCGTCTTCGCGCGAAGAGAGCCCGTAGCCGACGAACCGACAGACGTGCTCGCAAGCCCGCTCGACAAATCTCCGCTGCGCAGCTCGGGCGACGTGATGCTCGACGCGGCCGCCTGCTTCGGCTTTCCGGTCATCGCCGGGATCGTCTGCCTTGCGCGGGAAGATGCAATCTTCCTCGGCTGCGATCCGGCTTCAGGGCAAACATGACGAAAAGCGCGATCATCCGCTGCGACGCGTCGCCGACGCTGGGCGGCGGCCATGTCATGCGCTGCCTGACGCTGGCGGACGCCATGGCTGCGGAGGGCTATGCGGTGCGCTTCGCCTGCGCGGCGGGCAGCGTCGAGGCGGTGCCGGCGCTGGCACGGTCGCGCTTCGAGACGATCACACTTGTCAATCCGCTCGATCCGGCGGAACTGCTCGGCCATCTCGCGGAAGATGTCCAGGTGGCGGTAATCGACCATTACGGCATCGACGCTGCCTATGAACGCGCGTTGCGGGCGCGTGTCGAGACCGTCGTCGTCATCGACGATCTCGCCGACCGCCCCCACGATTGCAACATCCTCGTCGACCAGAATTTCGGACGCGAGGCCGTGGACTATGCCGGGCTCGTGCCTGAGGACGCTGCGGTGCTGGCCGGCGCGCAATACGCCATGCTTCGGCCGGAATTCGCCCACGCGCGCAAGAACGCGCTGGCCCGTCGGGCGGCCACGGGCAAGGTCGGACGCATCCTGGTCTCGATGGGGATGACCGATATCGGCGGCATCACCGCTCAGGTGCTCGACGCCGTGCTTTCCGCCGGAACGGGTGCCGCGGTCGATGTGGTGCTGGGCTCCGGCGCGCCCAGCCTCGACGCCGTGCGGGCAATGGCGGAGCGACGCGGCGACGTCGCCGTCCACGTCGACACCGCCGACATGAGCGCTTTGATGGCGACCGCCGACCTGGCCGTCGGCGCGGCCGGATCGACGAGCTGGGAACGCTGCTGTCTGGGCCTGCCCACTGTGGCGCTGGTGCTGGCAGACAACCAGCGCCGTCTGTCGCGCGCGCTCGCCGATGCCGGGGTGATGATTGCGGCCGGCTCAGTGGAAGAGATCACGGCAGGCGTCGCGCGGCTCGGCGCGGCCGCACCCGCACGGCAGGTCATGTCGGGGGCCGCCGCCGGCGTGACCGACGGCGAAGGCGTCGCGCGGGTCGTGCGCGCGCTCGGCGCCGCGAAGTCAGGCGAAAGGCGCACGCTGCGGCTGCGTCCGGCGACGACGGCGGACGCCGAGGCTTTGTGGAAATGGCGCAACGATGCGGCGGCGCGCGCGTCATTCAGGAACACGGGAACAGTCGGCTGGACGGACCATCTTGGGTGGCTTGAAAGCAAACTGGCCGATGAAGGCACCCTGCTTCGCGTGGCGGAGCTGTCCGGAGCGCCGGCCGGCGTCATCCGCTTCGACCGCGGCGGGCAGACAAGCGCCGATGTCAGCATAAACGTCGATGCCGCCTTTCGCTCGAAAGGCTTTGGCCAGCAGCTTCTTGCGGCCGGATGCGCCGAGGTGAGCGAGATCGGATTCTGCGCGACCCTGCGCGCCGAGATTCGCGTTGGCAACCGGCCGTCGCGGCGGATTTTCGAGCAAACTGGCTTCCGTCCGGCGGGCGAAGACGGCGAAATGATGTATCTTGAGCGTCATCTCGCGGGGGAGTGCTGATGTCGACGCAAATGCCTCGTTTCGTCTTTGCATGCAGCCGTCCGTGGGGGCTGGAAGCCTTCCAGCGACATCGCCCGCGTCTGCCCGGACAGTGGACCGTGGTAACCGCAAAGGCGGACCTGTCGCTGGGGATGCTGCAGGCGCTGCAGCCGCGCTATGTCTTTTTCCCACACTGGTCCTGGATCGTTCCTGACGAGATCACGAAGGCCTTCGAGTGCGTCTGCTTCCACATGACGGACGTTCCGTTCGGACGGGGCGGCAGTCCGCTGCAGAACCTGATCGCGCGCGGTATGCGAGAGACACGGCTGAGTGCGCTGCGAATGACCTCTCGGCCGGACGCCGGCCCGGTCTATGAGAAAAGGCCGCTCGACCTTTCCGGATCGGCCGAGGAAATCTACCGCCGGGCGATGGAGATCACGCTCGATTCGGTTGCGTGGATCGTCGAAGCGGAACCGGAGCCGGTGTCGCAATCGGGAGAGGTGACGGTGTTTCCGCGCCGGCGGCCCGAGCAGAGCGCGTTGCCTGTGGGCGGCTCTCTCGAATCGATCTACGACCATATCCGCATGCTCGACGCGCCCGGATACCCGCACGCCTTCGTCGACCATGGCAGCTGGCGGCTGACGATGACCGGTGCGGATAGGGAGGACGACCACCTCGTGGCGCAGGTTCGGATAACCAGAAGGGAGACCGAAGACGATGGCCAATAGGAGGGTGCTTGTCTGCGCGGCCCATCCGGACGATGAGGCCCTCGGATGCGGCGGTACCATGGCCCGGCATGGCCAGTGGGGCGACGAGGTCCATGTCATGTTCCTGGCCGACGGGGTCGCCTCTCGTTCGGGCGACGGCCGCGACGTGGATGCCGAACTGGACGAACGTCGTGCGGCCGCCAACGCCGCCGCCACGATCCTCGGCGCCAACGCCCCGATCTTCGTCGCCTATCCCGACCAGCGCCTCGACGCCATCCCGTTGCTCGACGTCACGCAGTCCATCGAGCGGGTGATGGGAGAACTGAAGCCGGATATCGTCTACACCCACCATGCCGGCGACCTGAATGGCGATCACCGCATCGTCGCGCAGGCGGTGCTGACGGCTAGCAGGCCATTTCCCGGCCAGCCCGTCGCTGCCATCTACGGCTTCGAGGTCTTGTCGAGCACCGAATGGGCCTTCGGCGCGCAGGAAGCCTTCCGGCCGTCGCGTTTCGTCTCCATCTCGGGCACCCTGCCGCAGAAGTTGCGGGCGCTGGAAGCATACCGGGCCGAGATGCGGGACTATCCGCACCCGCGTTCTCTCGAAGCCGTGGAGGCGTTGGCGCGATATCGCGGCGCGACCGTCGGCGAGCAGGCGGCGGAGGCCTTCACGGTCTTCAGGGAATGCGTGCGGTGAACGGCACGTAGGCGTTGAACTTGCTGCGGGTTGCGGGGCGGCGGCCGATCGGCTAGCACCGGCGCACAGGCCGGTCCTCCAGGACGGCCGGCGGCATCACGGGAACGCTTCATGTTCGACGGAAAGAGCATTCTGATAACCGGCGGCACCGGGTCCTTCGGCCAGAAATACGCCCACACGCTGCTGAAGCGGTTCAATCCCGAGCGCATCATCATCTATTCGCGCGACGAGCTGAAGCAGTATGAGATGCAGCAGACGCTCAACCAGCAGCAGATGCGCTATATGATCGGCGACGTGCGCGACGGCGAGCGGCTGTCGATGGCCATGCGCGGGGTAGACTACGTCATCCACGCGGCGGCGCTCAAACATGTGCCGGCGGCCGAATACAACCCGATGGAGTGCATCAAGACCAACATCCACGGGGCGGAGTCGGTGATCAACGCCGCGCTCGCCAACAATGTGGCCGCGGTGATGGCGCTGTCGACGGACAAGGCGGCCAATCCCATCAATCTCTATGGCGCGACGAAGCTCGCCTCCGACAAGCTGTTCATCGCCGCCAACAATCTGGTGGGCAAGGGCCGCACCCGGTTCGCGGTGGCCCGCTACGGCAATGTAGTGGGCTCGCGGGGTTCGGTGGTGCCGTTCTTCGCCAAGTGGGTCGCCGAGCGCGCGGACCCGCTGCCAATCACCGACGAGCGCATGACGCGGTTCTGGATCAGCCTGCAGCAGGGCGTGGATTTCGTGCTGACCGGCTTTCGCCGGATGCGCGGCGGCGAGATATTCGTGCCCAAGCTGCCGTCGATCAGGGTGACGGACCTTGCCGAAGCGATGGCGCCCGGCCGGGGCCGCGAGGTGGTCGGCATCAGGCCCGGCGAAAAGCTGCACGAGGTGATGTGCCCGGCCGACGATTCGCGGCTGACGCTGGAGTTCGACGACCACTTCGTCATCACGCCTTCGATCCGCTTCTTTCCGATCGGCAATGACTATGGCGTCAATCCGCTGGGCGAACAGGGGCGGCCGGTCGAAAGCGGCTTCGTCTACGAATCGGGAACGAACCCGCATTTCATGAGCGTCGAGGAGATCAGGGCCTTCAACAGCCAGGCCCTGTCGTGATCGACAAGGAACGCGGCGCAGGGCGCGCATGAGGCACGTCTGGATCGTGAACCACTACGCGCAGGAGCCGGTCGGCTTCGGCGTGACGCGCCATTTCTCGCTGGCGCGGCATCTTGCCGCCCATGGCTGGAAGGCCACGATCATCGCGGCGAGCACCGATCATCCCGGCGGGCGGCAGCGGCTCGAAGCGGGCGAAGCAAGCAGGCTCCAGACGTTCGACGGCGTGCCCTTCCTGTGGCTGCGCGCGCGCGAATATTCCGGAAACGGCACCGACCGCATCCTCAACATGGTCGACTTCACGCGCGCGGCGCTGCGGCGGGGCATGCTTTCCGGCATCGAGCCGCCGGACGTGGTGATCGGCTCCAGCGTCCACCCTCTGGCGGCATGGGCGGGCCGCCGGCTGGCGCGACGTTTTCGCGTGCCGTTCGTTTTCGAAGTCCGGGACCTGTGGCCGCAGACGCTGATCGACATGGGGCGCGTCTCGGCGCGCCATCCCGCCACTCTTGCGCTGCAATGGCTCGAGCGGTCGCTCTACCGCAGCGCCGCCAGGATCGTCGTCGTGCTGCCGAACGCCGGAGACTACATCGAGCCACTCGGAATTCCGCGTGACAAGATCGTATGGATCCCGAACGGCGTCGATCCGGACTGGTTTCCCCCGCCGCCGCCGGCCAGCGCGTCGGACACCTTCACGCTGATGTATTTCGGCGCGCACGGCGAGGCAAACGGGCTGGCCACCATGCTGGAGGCCATGCGGCTGGTCGAGCGCGATCCCGCGGGGCAGCGCATCGTTCTGCGGCTGATCGGCAAGGGACCGCAGAAACCCGTCCTGGTCGCGATGGCGCGGGAGGCGGGCCTCAGGAACGTCCGCTTCGACGATCCGGTCTCCAAGGTCGAAATTCCGGGGCTGGCCGCCGAGGCGGATGCGTTCGTCATCTGCGTCAGGAACATGCCTGGGCTCTATCGGTTCGGCATCAGCATGAACAAGATCTTCGACTATCTGGCCGGCGCAAGGCCGACGATCATCGCGGTGGACGCGGCCAACAACCCAATCGCGGAGGCGGGCGCTGGGCTCACCGTTGCGCCCGAGGACCCGCAGGCGCTGGCCGCCGCAATCCTTGCCATGGCCGCGCTCCAGCCCGAGCGACGGCGCGAGATGGGCGCGGCCGGCAGGCGGTATCTCGAAGGCAATCACCGCATGGACCTGCTGGCCGGCCGGCTTGCCTCGACATTGAACGCCTGCGTTCCAGCCTTGTGAAAATCGCCGTTGAGTGGGAGCCCCGTTGGCCGTAAAAGCCGCGAGACCTGCCGATGACAGACAGCCGGGATATCCGTGGATGAGCTTTCGTGAGAAATTTGCCGCCAGTCAGGCCGTTGTCGGCATCGTCGGCCTTGGCTATGTCGGAATTCCCCTCGCGCTGCGGTTCCAGGAAGTAGGCCTCCGGGTCCTGGGCTTCGACATCGATCCCGATCGCGTCGCCACGCTCAACGCCGGCCGGAGCCCGATCAAACACATCGCCGGCGCGGAGGTCGCAGGCATCGTCGCAAAGGGCTTTCAGGCGACGGCCGACTTTTCACGCATCGCCGAGGTCGACGCCATCGTCATCTGCGTGCCGACGCCGCTCTCCAAGCATCGCGAGCCGGACCTGTCCTTCATTACCGGCACGATGGACACGATTGCGCCCTATCTGCGCGCGGGCCAGCTCCTGTCGCTCGAAAGCACGACCTGGCCCGGCACCACGGCCGAAGTGCTCAAGCCCTATATCGACCGGCGCGGTTTCACGATCGGCGAAGACTTCTTTCTCGCCTATTCGCCCGAGCGCGAGGACCCCGGCAACCCGGATTTCTCGACCCGCTCGATCCCGAAGATCGTCGGCGGCATGACGCCGGCCTGCCGCGAGGCGGGCGAACTGCTCTACCGCGCGGCGGTGGACAGGGTTGTGCCTGTGTCATCGACCCAGGCGGCCGAACTGACCAAGCTGCTGGAGAACATCCATCGCTCGGTCAATATCGGCCTCGTCAACGAGATGAAGATGATCGCCGACCGCATGGGCATCGACATCTTCGAGGTGATCGAAGCGGCCGCGACGAAGCCCTTCGGCTTCACGGCCTATTATCCCGGCCCCGGCCTCGGCGGCCACTGCATTCCGATCGACCCGTTCTATCTCACCTGGAAGGCGCGAGAGTACGGGCTGTCGACCCACTTCATCGAACTGGCCGGCGAGATCAACCGCGAGATGCCCGCCTGGGTGGTCAGCCGCATCACCGACGTGCTCAACGCGCGCGAGAAGGCGCTCAAGGGCAGCCGTATCCTGGCGCTCGGCATAGCCTACAAGCGCGACGTGGACGACATGCGCGAATCGCCCTCGGTGATGGTGATGGAGATCCTGCGCGACAGGGGCGCCACGGTCGAATACTCCGACCCCAACGTTCCGGTGTTTCCGAAGATGCGCGAGCACCGCTTCGACCTTGCCTCGGTCGAGCTTACGCCCGAGAGCCTCGCCTCCTACGATTGCGTGGTGCTGCTCACCGACCATTCGGATTTCGACTACGACCTCATCCTGAAGCACGCGCGGCTCGTCGTCGACACCAGAGGCAAGTACCGGATGCCCGCGGACAATCTCGTCAAGGCATAGCCCGTCGAGGATGAGAGGCACCAAGTCGCGAGGTGTGGGTGGGGACGCCGGCGACCGATCTGCCGTGTCTCTTTGGCACGCGACTGCCAGCCTTGATTCGGCCGCCTGTGAAATGTACGACGCAGCTAAAGAGGGCGGGTGCGTTTCGACGGGCTTCGAGCGAACAGCATACGTTCCGCTGACTTCTCTCGAATCACCTGGACAAATGTTGGCAAGCAGGGACCGTCGCCTACTTGGGACTTGCCGGATTGCCAAATCCGCCGAACGAAATTCCTTCACCAGAATCTTGGAATGAAAGGACACGGGTTGTTTGCTTCACGGGAAGGCGTTCTTTCGGCGCCGATCGGCGCCAGGCTCAAGGTGGTGATGCTCGTCGACAATCCTTGCGTGAACGATAGCCGGGTAATTCGTGAAGCGGAGGCGCTTGCGCAGGCGGGACATAACGTTACCGTTCTAGCCAGAAGAGCGGCGGGACTTCCGATCCAGGAGATTAGGAATGACGTCCGCTATTTCCGCGTGGCTAGCATCCTGGACAATTGGCGACCGTCCCAATGGCGTGGGGCGCTTCTCGCGGCCCATTGCAGATCCGCGCCCTTTCGATCCGCGTGGCACCGCTGGGCGTTCTCCCGTGCGACTGCCGTATCTATCGGGGCCGGAGCGTGCGGACAGCCTTCCCTAAAGCGTGGATCGGGCACCAAGACAGCCCCGAGTAACGGTTCGCGCCAGAGCACGATGGCTCGCCTCGTTCGATTTCTGAAAACGAAACTGTCCGCCCCTGCAAAATCCGCCTATCAGTTCGCGGAAACGTCAGGGGCAGTCGCGAGGACAAAGAGAATTTTGACCGCGCCCAAGCGTAGGATCAAGAATATCGTCGCGCCTTTGATGGTTTTCGAGTTCGTTGAAATCGCCATGCGTCGCCATTTGCTGCGAATGCGGCCCGACGTAATCCACGCACACGATCTGACGACCTTGCCGACTGCTTCCCATGCAGCGGCAAAGTTAGGCGCGAAACTTGTGTATGATTCCCACGAACTCGAAATGCATCGCAATGCGAAATATTCCGCTTCCGTTTGGAAGCGGCGTGGCGCGATGGAGAAAGAACACATCGGGCGAGCGGATCTGGTCATCACCGTATCCGAAAGCATCGCCGACCATCTGCGCGATGCATATTCGATCGCGCCTCCAATAGTCGTCCTGAACGCGCCGCCGCTGATCGAAGTTCGAATCGAAGGAGTACCGTCGATCCGCCGTGAGCTATGCCTTCACGCTGATATTCCGCTGGCGATCTACGTTGGATCGGTGACTATCAATCGCGGAATTGAGTTCTGCATTCGTGCCCTTGCGCACTATCCTGAACTTCATTTTGCCGCGCTCGGTCCGCGCAACAAAGCGCTGGAAGTGCAGCTTCTCGACATTGCCGAGAAAGAAGGAGTGACTGACCGATTCCATTTGGTCGATCCGGTTTCTCCAGATGCTGTCACTGCGTTTGTCCGAGATGCCGATGTCAGCGTTTTGCCAATTCAGAACGTTTGCCTAAGCTATTATTACTGCATGCCGAACAAGCTGTTCGAAAGCGTAATCGGTGGGCTTCCTGTCGCGGTGGCCGATCTTTTTGAATTGCGGCGCTTTGTTGAGCGTTTCGGCTGCGGCGTTGTCATGGATGAAACAGATCCAATTGATATCGCCAGAGCCATCCGAGCGGTCGTCGAGCGGCGCGGTTCGTACATCTTGGAAGGCGCCAATTTGGATACTGTAAGAAGGGATTTCAGTTGGGACGCGCAAGCCTTCAAGCTGGTCGAAGCATATCGGAAATTCGAATTGGCGAAGGTCTAGGTGGATCGGTCACGGTCCTGGATGATGACGACATGACCCGTAGAACGGTCGGTTGCCCTTCAAAAGGGGTGGCTGTCAGGCTCGAGTGCTCGGCTCCTGACACGAGAAGGCATCGTCGCTGGCCGAACCCGACCAGCCGCGGCCCATTCCGGGCCGAATGCCGGTCATGAAGATTGCGCACCTGACCAGCGTTCACCCGCGGTATGACACGCGGATTTTTCTCAAGCAGTGCCGCAGCCTTGCCGCGGCCGGTTACGATGTGTCCTTGGTGGTTGCGGACGGGCTGGGCGACGAGCAGCGCGACGGAGTCACCATATACGATGCTGGGGCATCGAAGGGGCGCGCCGCCCGGATGATCGGGGCCACGCGCCGGGTGCTGAAGCGCGGGCTCGCGCTCGACGCGGACGCCTATCACCTGCACGATCCGGAACTGCTGCCTGTGGCATTGGCGTTCAAGCGGCGCGGCAAACGCGTCATTTTCGATTCGCACGAGGACGTGCCGCGTCAAATCCTGTCCAAGCCATATCTGCACATCCGGCTGAGGCGTCCGATTGCAACTGTCGTGGGCTTGATTGAAAGCGTCGCCTGCCGGCGGATCGACGCCGTCGTCGCTGCAACGCCTGCAATCGGAGCGAAGTTCGCGGGCATCGGCGTTTGCGTTTCCGTCGTCAACAACTTTCCGATGCTCGGCGAACTCGACGCCGAACTACCTTGGTCCGAGAAAGCTAACGAGGTCTGCTACGTCGGGAGCATTGCAGCCACCCGTGGTGTTCGGGATGTCGTTGCAGCCATGGCGCTTTGCGACTCGGGTGCCCGGCTGAATCTCGCGGGTGGCTTCGAGGGAAAGGATCTAAGGTCGGAACTCGAGTCGATGCCTGGCTGGTCCAAAGTCAATGCGCTGGACTATCTAACCAGGTCTGGCGTGAGAGCGGTTCTTGCTCGCTCGGTGGCGGGTCTCGTCACGTTGCATCCAACGCCGGCCTACATCGATGCGCTCCCCGTGAAGATGTTCGAGTACATGTCCGCGGGCGTACCTGTCATAGCCTCCGATTTCCCGCTCTGGCGTGAAATCATCTTGGGTAACGACTGCGGAGTTTGCGTCGATCCCAAGGACCCATTGGCGATAGCCACTGCGATCGATCGGCTGGCTAGAAGCCCAGATGTTGCCAGGCATATGGGGGAGAACGGCCGCAGGGCTGTCAAGGAGCGGTACAATTGGCAGGGCGAGGAGAAGACGCTTCTGTCACTGTACGATGGACTGCTGCAAGGGGCATAATCCGGGGGATGGCGGGACAAGTGGCCAAGCCTCTCCTGCCAACGGAAATTGCGCGCCTACGCCAGAATCGGAAACGAGGACCGGGATTGCCTAGCCGCCGAATGGTGGAGCCGAGGGGGATCGAACCCCTGACCTCGTCATTGCGAACGACGCGCTCTCCCAGCTGAGCTACGGCCCCGTCCGACGGATGAGCGGCATTTAGTGGGGCGGGCCCCGCACTGTCAAGCCGGCGAATGGGCCCAACGCAGACGCGGTGAGCGGGCGCAACTTCGCGTGGCGGGCGCCGCGCAATCTTCTTGCCGCCTTGGCTCGCAATGGCTACATGTCGGCCTCCAGATCCGCCCAGCCTTTTGACGCTACAGGGAGACCGGCATGCTCGCGCTTATCCAGACAATCGTGCTTGCGCTCGACCTGTACTGGTGGATCATCATCGCATCGGCGATTTTCTCCTGGCTTTACGCGTTCAACGTCATCAACCCGCGCAATCAGTTCGTGGGCATGATCGGCAACTTCCTGTTCCGGATCACCGAGCCCGCACTGCGGCCGATACGGCGCATCATGCCCGATCTCGGCGGCATCGACATCTCGCCGATCATCCTGCTGCTGATCATCTTCTTCGTCCGCCAGCTTATCCTGACGACGATCGCGCCCGCCATACTCTGAGCGGCATGGACGGCGCATTCCATCGCGCCGTCGACGGCGGGATCGAGCTGTTCGTGCGCCTGACGCCGAAATCCTCGCGCGACGCGATCGACGGTGTCGGGGCAGCTGCCGACGGGCGCCGGCACCTGAAATGCCGCGTGCGCGCGGTTCCCGAAAAGGGCAAGGCGAACGAAGCGCTGGAAAGGCTGCTGGCGGACGCGCTAGGCCTGCCGGCGGGCAGTGTGGCCGTGGTGGCCGGCGAAACGGCGCGGCTCAAGGCGATGCGGGTTTCAGGCGATGCGGGCGAACTCGGGGCGAAGCTCGCGGCGCTCGCCGGCTGAGGCTTCCGCGCGGCGCAGAAACGCTTTAGCCTGTGCTCCGGTCAACAGCGTAGTGGCAGCCATGCGCGCGATCTTCGGTGCACTCGTCATTGCCGCGGCAGCCATGCCGGCCGTCGCGCAGGAGATCGTCAGCGAATACACCGATCTCGTGCCGGACCGCCACTGCTCCACCTTCGCGATGGCCGATGATGGAGAAGGCGACTGGGCCAGCATGGTCTGCGCCGGATATCGCGGCTATCCGGTGATCATCCATTACGGCGACCTGCGCGAATCGATCTTCTACGGCTTTCCGCCCGACGGCGACCTCGCGCCGGCGTGGGAGAGCTTCGGCGGGTTCAACTCCACCGGCGACAGGGTGGAATGGCGCATCGAGCGTGACGGCGGCCGAGAGACGCCTTTCGCCACCATCCATCGCTGGTTCGTCGAGGACGGCGCGGCAGACGGCAGCAAGGTCGAGGTGCTCGTGGTGGAGAAGGTGGGGCAGATCCAGGGTCGCGAGGGTTGCGCCATCGCCTACGTGGTCGCCTCCGGCAATGCCGACGCCAACGCAAAGGCCCGGCGGATCGCAGACACCCAGGCGCGGGACTTCGCCTGCGGCGACCAGCCGGTGATCGACGCCGGAAGCGTGCCGGTCCCGGAGTTCACGCGCTCGGAGAATTGAGGCCCGCCGGTCTGCTCAGCCCTTGCCTTTGGCCTTTGCGCGCTCGATTGCTTCGACGATCATGACGCGCGCGGCGGCCGCGTCGCGCCAGTCGCCGATCTTGACCCACTTGCCGGGCTCCAGGTCCTTGTAGTGCTCGAAGAAGTGCTCGATCTGCTGAAGCGTGATCTCCGGCATGTCGGAATATTCGTGGACGTTCTCGTAGCGGCGGGTCAGGTGCGGGGAGGGCACCGCGATCACCTTCTCGTCCTTGCCGGCATTGTCCTCCATGACGAGGACGCCGATCGGGCGCACATTGATGACGCAGCCGGGAATGAGCTGGCGCGTGTTGCAGACCAGAACGTCGATGGGGTCGCCATCCTCGGAGAGGGTGTGCGGCACGAAACCGTAATTCCCCGGATAGGTCATCGGCGTGTAGAGGAAGCGGTCGACCACCAGCGTGCCGGCTTCCTTGTCCATCTCGTACTTGATCGGCTGGCCGCCGACCGGCACCTCGACGATCACGTTGACGTCGTGGGGCGGATTGCTTCCGATGGAGATGGCGTCAATGCGCATGGCGTGCGGTCCTATCTGGCGGGGCCTCCCGCCGGTGCCGATAGCCTGCGGCGTAACATATTGCAATGCAACGAAAGCCGGTCTTCCGCCGACCGGGGATCAATCCCAGACGAAGGCCACCTTGCGCAGCGCCTTCTGGTCGAACACCTCGACGCCCTCGGCGACGTCGCGGCCGCCGCTGCCGGCATAGAAGTCGACAGCGTTGACGTTCTCCTCAAGCGCCCAGACGACAAGGCCCTTGAGCCCGTGCGCCAGCAGCCGCGCCCGCGCGGCGGCGAAGAGGCGGGTGCCGAGGCCCAGGCCCTGATATTCCGGCTTGAGGTAAAGTTCGTAGATTTCGCCCTGCTGCGGCAGCTCCCGCGCCCGGTTGCGGCCCAGCGTCGCATAGCCCACCACCGTGCCGCCGATCTCGACGACGAGAATGCTGGCGGCTCGGCCGATGGCGTTGGCCCACCAGGGCGTGCCGCGACGGTTGATCATCGAGGTCAGCGCCCGATAGGGAATGATGCCGGCATAGGCGCCCTGCCATGCCTCGTGGTGCACGTCGGCAATCGCGTCCGCGTCGCGCGGCTCGGCCTTCCGGATGTCGATCGTGACCGTCTTCATGATTTGTTAAGGATAACCCGTCGCCGCGCATCGCGGCAAGCACGCGCATGCGCCCGCGTCGGTTTCGCACAGGTGGCGCGACGGCGCGGTCAGATTTCGACGACGTGGTCCTCGAGCTCGTTGGGATTGCCGGTGCCGCCCGGAAAGTGAGCGGCCAGCAGCGTGCCGGCGGCGTCGATCGCCTCGGCGAGGCCGTCGACCAGCCGGCCGGAGCCGGCGCTCGCGGTAAGCACTGCGACGATGCCGTTCCACTCGTCCTGCGACACGCGGGCGTTGATGCCGGCGTCGGCGACCACTTCGGCGTATCGTTCCGAGAGCGAAACGAATATCAGCACGCCCGTGCGCTGCTCGGTCAGGTGTATGTTGTGGGCGAGGAACTGCTTGAGCGCGTTGTCGTGGGCGCGGCGATAGCGCAGCCGATGCGGCACGAGGCGGATGCGCAGGCCGGGCGCGAACCAGAGCGCGAGCAGGCCGGTCAGGAACGCGGCAATCTCTGCCGCGCCGAACAGAAGGTGCGACACGGGCAGCCAGCTGCGGTCGAGCCACCACGCCACCGGCAGGCTGACGACGAGGATGCCCACGGCGAGCATGCAGGCAGCCGGGTAGAGATAACTGTCGCTGGCGCGGGCGACCACGCAGTAGATCTCGCCGCTGGTGCGCGCCTCGGCGGCGCGGATGCGGCCGGCGAGGCTGTCGTGCTGCTCAGGTGTCAGATTCATCGCCATGCCCTACCAGCTTCCGGATGCGCCGCCGCCGCCGGACGACCCTCCGCCGCCGGAGAAGCCTCCGCCTCCCGACCAGCCGGACGAACTGCCCGACGACCAGCCGGACCCGCCGGAGGAGGAGCCCGAACCCGACGAGCCGGAAGAAGTGGCGGATTTGTTGTAGTCGACCTCGACGCCCAGCCATTCGTAACGGCCGGGGCCGATCCTGCGCCCGTAGACCGGAGCGAGGAAGGAGAAGGCCAGCGAGCCGAAGAACAGCGTTCCCCAAAGGATCAGGAACGCGACGACGAACCAGGGGAGGCCGTCTTCCGCAGGCTGGTTGCGGCGCGCCCGGGCCTCCAGTTCCGCTCCGTTGCCCTCCAGCACCAGAATGATGTCGTCGACCGCGCCCACGATGCCACGGGAGAAGTCGCCGGCGCGGAAGGCCGGCACCATCGTGTTCTCGATGATGAGCTTCGAGTGCAGGTCGGTCAGCGTGCCTTCGAGCCCGTAGCCTACCTCGATGCGCATCTTGCGATCGTCGCGGGCGACGAGCAGCAGCACCCCGTTGTTCTCGCCGGCGTGCCCGAGTTCCCAATGGCGGAAGAGGCGATTGGCGTAGGGCTCGATCGCCTCGCCGCCGAGATTGGGCACGGTTGCGACCACGATCTGGTCGGACGATCTCTGCTCGAAGGCGGACAGACGGGCGACGAGGCCCGTCCTGGCGGCCGGGCTGATCATGCCTGCATTGTCGACGACCCTGCCGGTCAGCGCCGGGAGTTGCTGGGCGAGGGCGGGGAGGGCGAGGGCTAGAAGCAGGAACGCGGCAAGACAGGCGCGCGGGCTCATCTGCTCGACCTACCCGTCATTGCCGAAATTCACCTCCGGCGCCTCCATCCGGTCCTCCGCGATGGTGAAGTTCTGGAACGGCTCGTTGTCTGAGAACCACAGCCAGGCCCAGATCATCGACGGGAAGGTCCGCAGCGACGTGTTGTAGACGCGCACCGCCTCGATGTAGTCGCGCCTGGCGACGGCGATGCGGTTCTCGGTGCCTTCGAGCTGCGCCTGAAGGGCGAGGAAATTCTGGCTGGCCTTGAGGTCGGGATAGTTCTCGACCACGGCCAGCAGCCGCGACAGCGCGCCGGTGAGACCGGCCTGACCGGCCTGGAATGCCTCGAAGGCTGCCGGATCCTGCAGCATTTCGGGGCTTACCTGAACCTGCGTCGCCCTCGAACGGGCCTCGACCACGGCCTGGAGCACCTCGCGCTCATGGGCGGCGTAGCCGCGCACCGTTTCGACGAGGTTGGGGATAAGGTCCGCGCGTCGCTGGTACTGGTTGAGCACCTCGCTCCAGGCGGCCTTGGCACGCTCCTCATTGGTCGGAATCGTGTTGAAACCGCAGCCCGCCAGCAACGGCATCAGCAGGATCAGGAGCGCCGTCGCGAACGAGCGCGCCGGCATTGCGATGGCAGATTGCATTCTGAATGGTCCCCGAAAGCCTAGTCGAGCCGACATTAGCGCCAATCCTGCGGCAGGAAAATGTCCTTACGTCACCGCTTGTGCGGGCCGTGCGAAAGGGTAGGATTCGCGCCAGCCAGGGAGCAGCCATGAGCAAGGACAGCGACAGGGAAGCCGAGGCCCGCCGCATCATCAACCGTGTCGGCGCCGAGAGCGAAGCGTCGATGGCGCGGCGCGTCGGCGACCACATGAGCGGCCGCGACGCGGAAGGCAAGGACTGGGCCGAGCTGTGGGGCACGCGCATCGGACGCTGGCTCGGCGTGGCGCTGCTCATCTATCTAATCTGGTGGCTGGTCCGGTTCATCGCGCAGAGCGGCTGACACGCATGTCGACCGAGCCCAGCGGCGCCCGGCGCGCCGTCATCGTCATATCCAGCCATGTCGTGCGCGGCTCCGTCGGCAACCGCGCCGCCGTGTTCGCGCTGGAGCAGCTCGGTCACCCCGTCTGGTCGGTGCCGACCGTCACGATGCCCTGGCATCCGGGCCATGGCCGCTCGACGCGCATCGTGGCGCCGGCGGAAGCCTTTGCCGCGATGCTGGACGATATCGCCGCCGCGCCCTGGCTTGGCGAAGTGGGGGGCGTATTGTCGGGCTATCTCGGCGAGGCCGCGCAGGCGGAGCCGGTGGCGCGTCTGGTCGCGGCGGTCAAGGCGCGCAATGCCGACGCGCTCTATCTGTGCGATCCGGTGATCGGCGACACCGGCGGGCTCTACGTGCCCGAGGCGACGGCGGTCGCGATCCGCGACCGTTTGCTGCCACTGGCCGACATCGCCACGCCCAACCGCCATGAACTGCAATGGCTCACCGGCTGCGATCCGATCGCCGACAGTTCGGCCGCCATCGCCGCGGCAAGGGCGATCGCGCCGGAGACCGTGATCGTCACATCGGCGCCGGCAATGATGGCCGGCTCCATCGGCAATTTGTTGGCCAGCCGGCGCGACACTCTGATGGCCGAGCACCGCGCGGTGCCGAAGCCGCCCAACGGACCGGGCGACCTGTTCGCTGCGCTGTTCCTGGCACGCACCATGGTCGGACAACCGGCAGAAAAGGCCCTGCAGCTCGCAACCGCATCCGTGTTCGAGGTCATCGCGCGCGCGGCCAAACGCGGCGCCGACGAACTGATGCTGGAAACCGACGCGCACAGCCTCGTCCGCCCGATGGCGATGGTGCAGACCCGGCGCCTGCATCATCCGGACGGCGACAGGCGCGCATGATGCGCCCCTGCGCGGGCGCCGACGGGTGCAAGGCGGGCTGGTTCGCCGTCATCAGGGTGGGCGGCGATGCGCCTGAGGCGCGGATTTTTGCCCGATTCGCCGATCTGGTGGCTGCCCTGCCGGACGACGCCATCATCGCGATCGACATGCCGATCGGCCTGCCGGAGCGCGCCGGCCATGGCGGTCGCGGCCCGGAGGCGATCGTGCGCCGGCTTCTCGGCGAGCGGCAGTCGAGCGTGTTCTCGATCCCGTCGCGGGCTGCCGTTCAAGCGGAGCGTGGACCGTTCGCGACCCTCGACGAATGGTATGCCGCCCATCGCCGCGCCTGCGCCGTGGCGCGGGAAACGTCGGACCCGCGGCGTGGCGTATCGATCCAGGCCTTCGGCATCTTCGCCAAGATAAGGGAGGTCGATGCGCTGCTGCGCGGGTGCCCGGATCTGCGGGAGCGGGTCATCGAATCGCACCCCGAGGTGGCGTTCTGGCGACTGAACGGCGAACAGGCGATGGCGCTGCCGAAGAAGGTCAAGGGGCGCGTCAACCCGTCGGGCATGGAGGAGCGCAGGGCATTGCTGGCGCGGCGTGGCCTGCCGCGCGATATGCTGGAAAGGCCGGTGCCGCGCGGCGCGGCCGAGGACGACTTTCTCGATGCATGCGCGATGCTGCTCGTCGCAGAGCGGAAGGCGCAAGGCATCGCGGCGCCGTTTCCCGACCCGCCGCTTGTCGACGGCTTCGGAATCCCCGTAGCAATCTGGACATGAGCTCAGGGTCCCGCGGGCGCATCGCCTTCCACTTGTTGGCGAGCGGATTGCGCGTGACGGCGTTTGTCGCTATCGGCATGTCATGGCCCATCTTCCGGAACGACTGCTCGACGGCTACCGCAACTTCATGGATGGACGCTACGCGTCGGAACGCGATCGCTATCGCGCGCTGGCCCGCGAAGGCCAGACGCCAGAGACGATGGTGGTGGCCTGCTGCGATTCGCGCGCGGCGCCGGAAACAATCTTCGATTGCGGCCCGGGCGAACTGTTCGTGGTGCGCAATGTCGCCAACCTCGTGCCGCCCTACGCCCCTGACGGCAAGCACCATTCCACCTCCGCGGCGCTGGAATTCGCGGTGCAGAGCCTGAAGGTGAAGCACATCGTCGTGCTGGGCCATGGCCGCTGCGGCGGCATTCGCGCCGCGCTCGACCCGGCGGCCGAGCCGCTGTCGCCGGGCGACTTCATCGGCAAGTGGATGGGGCTGGTGGCTCCGGCGGCCGAAGCCGTGGCCGGCAACGCCATGATGACGTCGAGCGAGAGGCAGACGGCGCTGGAGCGCATCTCGATCCGCTACTCGCTCGCCAATCTGCGCACCTTCCCCTGCATCTCGATCCTCGAGCGCAAGGAGCGCCTGACGCTGCACGGCGCATGGTTCGACATCTCCACCGGCGAATTGTGGTCGATGAACCCCGAGACCGGCGACTTCGAGCGTCCCGATCTAGACTGAAATAGCGCTATTCGGCCGGCGGTGGCGTGGTCTCCGGCTGCCTCGCCAGCACGGCACTCGCCAGCGCGGGCTCAGGCAGCTTTCGCCAGACCAGCCACGACAGCGCTGCCATGAGCCCCATGGCCGGCACCAGAACGGCCATTGCCTCCACCGGGTCGCCGAAGAAGACGGCGAGCGCCCCGCCGACCATCCCGCTGCCCATCTGAAGGAATCCGCCCATCGAGGCGGCCGCCCCGGCCATGTGCGGGAACGGTGCCAGCGACGCCGTCGACATGGCCGGCAGAACGAAGGCGATGCCGAAGGCATAGACGGCGACCGGCCCCATCACGGTGAAAAAGGAGGGCTCGGCGATACGCAGCAGGATCGCGGTTCCGGCGCTTCCGATCAGGATGAAGGCGACGCCAGCCGGAACAAGACGATAGGCGCCATGGCGCTGCATCAGCTGACGAACGAAGAGCGAGCCGACGAAAAAGCTGCCCGACTGCATCAGCATGCCGAGGCCGAACTGGGCCGGGGTCAGGCCGACCCGGTCCATCAGGATAAACGGCAGGATCGTCGCCTGCGAGTAAAGCGCTCCGACAGCGCCGGCCATGACCAGGCTGGCCGAGACGAAGTAGCCATTGCCAAGCAATTCGCCGTAGGAGCGAACGAGTGCGGCGGGGCGGATTCGCGACAGGTCGCGCTTGACCGTCTCGACCATCGCAACCTGCGCCACGATGACGATTGTCGCGCCAAGCACCAGCATCAGCGCGAAAATGGCGTGCCAGCCGAACAATTCCATGGTCAGGCCGCCCAGTGTCGGGGCGAATGCCGGTCCGATACCGAGGATCAGGCCGATCAGGTTCATGATCCGCGCCGAGCGCTCGTTGGTGAACAGGTCGCGGACGATAGCCCGCGAGATGGCTACGCCCACCGCCGCACCGACGCCTTGCAGGAAGCGGGCGGCGATCAGCACCTCGATCGTCGGCGACAGCAATGCCAGCACGCTGGCCGCGAGATAAACCAGCATGAAGGCGACGGTGACCGGCTTGCGCCCGAAGCCGTCGGACAGCGGGCCGCAGACGAGTTGCGCCATGGCGAAGCCGGCGAAATAGAGCGAGAGCGTCATCTTCACGGCCGCCTCGGTGGTGCCGAAGGCGTGGACGATCTCGGGCATGGCGGGCGTGAACAGCGCCATGGAGACCGGGCCGACCGCCACCAGAAGCGCACCGAGAAGACTGACGCGGCGCTCGCTCATCAGCGGCGCCGGGGCGATCGGTGGGGTTGGCTGGATGTTCATGCGCCGGCGCCCGCCTTCTGGCAGTCGGGACGCATGGCGACGAGGTTGGCGCGGATCTGCTTCAAAATCGTACGAAACTCGTCGAGCTGCGTGGCCGAAAGGCCGCCGGCCATGTCGGCGCGCACGGCGGTGCCGATATCGACGATTTGCTCCAGAACCGGCTCTGCCGCCGCGGTGACGTCGACTAGTTTGGCGCGCCGGTCGTTCGGATCGGTGCTTCGACTGACGAGCCCGCGCGCTTCCAGCCTGTCGAGGAACGTCGACAGTGTCATGGCCTCTACGCCCATGCGCTCGGCAAGCGCGGATTGCCGGACCGGACCTGCGCGGGCGACGTTCATCAGCGCGCGCGCCTCGCTCGGCGTGAGGCTGAGACCGGTCTCGCCGGTGCGCCTGTCGAACTCTGCCCGCATCAACCGTGCGACGTCGGCGACGAGAAACCCGATCGTCTCGGGATCGAACTTCGGATGCATTTGTAAGCTTACCTTATTATAAGGCTCACTTATTGCCTGCGCCGGCGCGCGTCAAGTGATTGCTCCTGGTTGCGCTTCGGGCCGGCCGATCCTAGATCATCAAAAGCCCATCCAGCCCGTTGCGCCGCACGCCGCAGCAATCAATCCAGAGGCATGCCATGTCCGCATCCGCGATCGATCTCGACCGTCACCCGCTGACTTGCTGGACCGGCCCGCTGGGCCTGCCGGCCTTCGAGGACGTATCGGACGACGATTTCGCGCCCGCCTTCGAGGCGGCGCTCGCGGCACATGCGGCAGAGATCGACGCGATCGCAGAAAACACGGCACCGGCGACGATCGACAACACACTTGCCGCGCTCGACCTGGCCGGCGAGGCGCTGGGCCGGGTCTCGGCGATCTTCTGGCTCCGGTCCGGAGCGCATACCAATCCGCAGATACAGGCGCTGGAGCGTGAGATCGCGCCGAAGATGTCGCGCCACTATTCCGCGATCTTCATGAACGACAAGCTCTTTGGCCGGGTCGACGCGCTCTATGCGGCGCGTGACACGCTGGGGCTCGATGCGGAAACCGCGCGCGTGCTGGAAAAGACCTGGAAGCGCTTCGTTCGCGCCGGCGCCAGGCTCGGGGAGCAGGACAAGGCGCGGCTAACGTCGATCGGCGAGCGGCTGGCCGGGCTCGGCGCGCAGTTCGGCCAGAACGTGCTCGCGGATGAGGCGGGATGGGCGCTCTTCCTCGACGAGGGCGACGATCTGGCCGGCCTGCCCGACTTTCTCAGGGACGCGATGGCGGAGGCTGCCGGCTCGCGCGGGCAGGAGGGGCGCTACGCCGTGACGCTGTCGCGCTCGATCATCGAGCCGTTCCTGACCTTTTCCGCGCGGCGCGACCTGCGGGCGAGCGCCTTCGAGGCCTTCACCCGGCGCGGCGAGAATGGCGGCGAAACCGACAATCGCGACATCGTCAAAGAGACGCTCAAGCTGCGCGCGGAGAAGGCCAGGCTGCTCGGCTACGAAAGTTTCGCGGCATTCAAGCTCGACGACACGATGGCCAAGACGCCGAAGGCGGTTATGGGCCTGCTCGAACCGGTGTGGAAGAAGGCGCGCGACAAGGCGGCCCGCGACCGCGACGGATTGCAACGGATCGCTGCCGAAGCCGGAAGCAACGAAGCAATAGCGGCGGCCGACTGGCGCTACTGGCAGGAGAAGCTGCGGGCGGAGAAATACGACTTCGACGAGGCCGAGCTGAAACCGTATCTCCAGCTCGATCGGATCATCGAGGCCTGCTTCGATGTGGCCACGAAACTGTTCGGCGTCACCTTCGAGGAAAAGACGGGCATTGCGACGTGGCATGAGGACGCGCGGGTGTTCGAGGTGAAGAACCCCGACGGCACGCATCGCGCGGTCTTTCTCGCCGACTACTTCAACCGGCCGTCGAAGCGCTCGGGCGCCTGGATGAGCTCGCTGCAAAGCGGCTACCGGCTCGGAGAGGGCTCGACGCCGATCATCTACAACATCATGAATTTCGCCAAGCCGCCCAAGGGCCAGCCGGCGCTATTGTCGATGGACGACGCGCGCACGCTGTTCCACGAATTCGGCCACGCGCTGCACGGAATGTTGACCGAGGTCACCTGGCCGTCTGTCTCCGGCACGATGGTGGCGCGCGATTTCGTCGAACTGCCCTCGCAGCTTTACGAGCACTGGTTGACCGTGCCCGAAGTGCTGGAGAAACACGCCCGGCACTATCGAACCGGAGAGTCGATGCCGAAAACTCTGCTCGACAAGATGCTGGCGGCGCGCACCTTCAATGCGGGCTTCGCCACGGTCGAATTCACGGCATCGGCGCTGGTCGACATGGAATACCACAGCCGGGCCGAGGCGCCCGAGGACCCGATGGCCTTCGAGGCCGCCGCGCTTCAAGGGCTGGAGATGCCCGCCGAGATCGCGATGCGCCACCGCACGCCGCATTTCCTGCACGTGTTCTCAGGCGACGGCTATTCGGCCGGCTACTATTCATACATGTGGTCGGAGGTGCTCGACGCGGATGCGTTCGCGGCGTTCGAGGAGACCGGCGATGTCTTCGATGCGGCGACCGCCGAACGGCTCAAGACGCACATCTATGCCGCCGGCGGCGCGCGAGATCCGGAGGATCTTTACAAAGCCTTCCGCGGCAAGATGCCGAGCGCTGATGCGATGATGGATAAGCGTGGCCTGAACTGAGCGACGGGCGGAAGCCCTATTTCAGGCACTCGCGCAGTTCGCCTCTGCGGGCAGGGTCCGCGCAGGCGGGAAGCCGGGACGGCTGCAGGTTGCTCGGCCCGGTGATGATCGAATAGTCGACGCCGAGCGCGCCGGGAACGTAGGCCTCGTCGAGCGCCGCGACCATTTCCTCGCTCTCGACCGTCGCCGACGGAGCCGAGACCGCGATGCCGGCGCCCAGCGCGAACGGAATTACCGCTGCGGCGGCAAGCTTGGTCATCCAGGAGGGCATGGTCATTGCGGGTCTCGCCTGAGGTTCGACCAGCCCTAACGCGCAAGCGTTAAGGAAGTTCCAAAGAACGGTTAACCCTGACGCGAAAAAAGCGGCCACGCATTGCGCGGCCGCCCCGCATGGCGGCTTCCTCCCGAAATCTCCGCCACGCGCATGCACCGGACCCGAAAAGGTAAAATCCGATGCCGCAACCAATTGCGGGCGGCCCCTCGCGGTCGCGCGGAGCCGCGCCGAACGGTCAGGCCTTCTGCGACTTCACCCAGGCGATGAAGCCGCGCACATCGCCGGCAGGCTCCGCATAGGCCGCTCCGAGCGTGTTTTCCATGCGGGCCATGTAGTCCTTCGCCCAGCCGGGCAGTTCGTAGTCGATCGCCGCCAGGAACTCGAGCGTCGCCGCCAGCCGGATGTCGGCGATGGAGACGTTGTCGCCACCGATGAACGGCTTTCCGTCCATGTAGAATTTGTGGAACACGTCGAGAGGCTCGGCGATCGCGGCAGCCGCAGCCTTTGCGGCTGCACCCTTCGCAGCATCGTCGGCGTCGCTGGCGCCGACCTCACCGGGATATTGCGGGAAGCCCAGCGTAGGATAGGTAGCGCGGGCCAGATAGGGATAGAGCGTGCCGACCAGATAGAACATGGCGCTGTCGATCATGGCGCGCCGGGCCGGCTCGGTCGGGTAGAACTGCGTCAGCCCGTGTTTGTTCGACAGGTACTGCATAATGGCGCAGCTTTCCCAGAGCACGCCCCTGGGCAGGCCCGGTTCCTCGATCATCGGCGTCAGGTAGGACGGGTTCTTGGCGATGAACTCCGGCGTGCGGGTCTGGCCGTAGGCGTCCGCCTCGTTGAAGTCGAGGCCTGCGGCGCGGGCAAAGACGCGCACCGACATGTTGTTGACGCTCGGCTTGATGACGTTGAGCTGAATGGTCATTCGTTCCTCCCTTTTTGCCCTTCAATACGGGTTTTTCGGCGCGCGATCATCCGAGAGCGAGGCGCGCGAGCGCCCGGTCAGCTTCTCGATGGCGTCGGCGAGGTGCTCCTCGGCGATATTGTAGTCGTTGCGCGCAACGCGGATATGATGCGCCTCCATCAGCACGTCGGCATGGGTGAAGCCCGCCGGCGGCTCGAAGCGGTAGGAGGCGAGCTCGATCAGCAGGCCGAGCGGATCGGTGAAATAGATCGAGTCCATGAAGCCGCGATCCTTGACGCCGGAATGCCGTATGCCCCGCTCGTCGAGCCGCTTGATCGCCTGCAGGAAGGTGACGCGCGAAACGGAAAAAGCGATGTGGTGCACGGCGCCGATGTCGGTCGACGTGCGGGCCGGGTCGGGGTCGCGATCCTCGTCGGTGAAGATGGTGATCAGGCGGCCGTCGCCGGGATCGAAATAGAGGTGGCTTTCGCTGGCGCGGTCAAGGTTGGGCTGCTCGAAGATGAAGGGCATGCCAAGCACGCCTTCCCAGAAATCGATCGAGGTCTGCCGGTTGGCACCCACGATGGTGATGTGATGCACGCCCTGCGACTGCAGCTTCTGCATGGTTTCCTCCCGTTGTCCGGACCGCGCGGCCGCAGCTCCGGCTGGTGGCGCCGCTCCTCCCAGAACGACATCGCTGGCCGCGCCACTGTGCAACGGTTCTAGGCGCGCGCGAAGCCGCGCCCATGCCGCAAACGCAGAACAGACCGTTCACAGATTGGAAACGGTCGCCGGCCCCGCACTTGCTTGTGCTGGACCGGCGGGTATGTGCTGGTCAGCCGCCGCGTTCGACGCGGACTTTCAGCGCGGCGTTCATCGCCTCGAAGTCCGCGCGGAACCGACCGACGTCGATGAACCACAGGCCCACCCCGTGGAATCGCTCGCCATGCGTCAGATGGGTTGCCCCGTCGCGCGCATCGAGCAGGAAGTAATGCTCGCCGTCGAACAGGCGCGGCACGAAAAGCCGGCCGAGCCACCGCAACTCCCTGTCCGGCGTAACCTTCAGCACGACCGGCCGGAATGTCATCTCACTGCCGCCGCCGCTGGGACGCATCGTGTTGGTCAGCGGGGCGCCTTCGGCGATCTCGCCTTCCATGCGCACCAGAAACGGGTTCCACTCGCTGTAGCCTTGGGGGTTGGCGAGCACCGACCAGACCTCGCCGGGAGTGGCGTCGATGGTCACTTCAGTGACGATCTCCGCGCGCGGCGCGAAGGCGAGCGCAATCGCGAAGGCGGCCAGGGCAATGCCCGTAATGGTGAGGAACGTGTTCATGGCGATCTCCCGAGCGGAAATTTCGCTCCGTTGCTGGTTGAAGGCTATGTAGCTATGAATCACATGAACGAAAAATAACCAAAACAGTATCTATGGTATACGGAAATCAATGAACGAGGCGGCGCGCGACTGGGACCTGTGGAGGAGCTTCCTCGCTGTCGCACGGGAAGGGACCTTGTCCGGTGCGGCGCGTGCGCTCGGCCTGACGCAGCCGACGGTCGGCCGCCATGTCGATGCGCTCGAGACCGCAATCGGCGCCACGCTGTTCTCGCGCTCCAATGCGGGCCTGGTTCCTACACCACTCGCCGTGTCGCTGATCGGCCATGCCGAGACGATGGCAACCGCCGCCGACAGCCTGCTGCGCGCCGCCTCCGGTGAGCGTGACGAGGCCCGCGGCACCGTCCGAGTGACAGCCAGCGAGGCGGTCGGGACCTTCGTGCTGCCGCCGCTGCTGGCGGATCTGCGCGAGATCTATCCGGAAATCGAGATCGAGCTGGCTTTGTCCGATCGCAACGAGAACCTGTTGCGTCGCGAGGCCGACATCGCGGTGCGCATGGTGAGGCCGGAGCAGGAGGCGATCGTGGCGCGCCATGTCGGGGCCGTGCGCATCGGTCTTTTCGCGCATCGCACCTACGTCGAGCGTCATGGACTGCCGCAGTCAGTCGACGAGCTGCTGAAACGGCCGCTCATCGGCGTCGATCGCGACGAGACGCTGCTCTCGGGATTGAACTTCGCCGGGCGTAGCCTGTCTCCATCGGTGTTCTCGTTTCGCTGTGACAGCGACGCGGCGCGCATGATGGCGCTGAAGGCCGGCTACGGCATCGGCGGGTGCCATCTTGGGCTGGCTGCCGACGATCCCGATCTTGTGCCAGTTCTGCCCGAGACGATCGAGTTCGGGTATGAGATGTGGGTGGCGATGCATGAAGACCTGCGCGACTCGCGGCGGGTGCGGGTCGTCTTCGATCATCTGGTCGAGGGCCTTACGGCCTATGCACGGAGACGTTGAGCCGCCGGCCCCCTTTCGCATCTGCGAAAAAGCCTGTATGAGCGCCCCCAACGAAAACGCCCGCGGCATTGCCGCGCCGGCCCGATATCCCGAGTGACCTCATGAAGCTCCGTAACATCGCGATCATCGCGCACGTCGACCATGGAAAGACGACGCTCGTCGACGAACTCCTGAAGCAGTCTGGCTCGTTCCGCGAGAACCAGCGCGTCGCCGAGCGCGCGATGGACTCCAACGACCTCGAAAAGGAGCGCGGCATCACCATCCTCGCCAAGGCGACTTCGGTCGACTGGAAGGATGCGCGCATCAATATCGTCGATACGCCGGGCCACGCCGATTTCGGCGGCGAGGTGGAGCGCATCCTGTCGATGGTGGACGGCGCGATCGTGCTGGTGGACGCGGCCGAAGGCCCGATGCCGCAGACCAAATTCGTCGTCGGCAAGGCGCTGAAGGTCGGCCTTCGCCCGATCGTGGTCATCAACAAGATCGACCGTCCGGACGCGCGCCACGTTGAAGTGGTCAACGAGGTGTTCGACCTGTTCGCCGCGCTCGACGCGACCGACGAACAGCTCGATTTCCCGATCCTCTACGGCTCGGGCCGCGATGGCTGGGTTTCGGAGAATCCGGAAGGCCCCAAGGACCAGCGCCTCGCGCCGCTGTTCGAGCTGGTGCTGAAGCACGTGCCGGCGCCGACCGTAGAGCCCGGCCCGTTCCGGATGATCGGCACGATCCTGGAAGCCAACCCTTTCCTCGGCCGCATCATCACCGGCCGCATCGCGTCGGGCACCCTGAAGCCGAACCAGGCGGTCAAGGTGCTGCACCATGACGGCTCTCTGCTGGAGAACGGCCGTGTCTCGAAAATCCTCGCCTTCCGCGGCCTCGAGCGCCAGCCGATCGAGGAAGCGCAGGCGGGTGACATCGTCGCCATCGCCGGCCTGTCGAAGGGCACCGTCGCCGACACGTTCTGCGATCCGTCCGTGACCGAGCCGATGCAGGCGCAGCCGATCGACCCGCCGACCGTGACCATGTCCTTCATCGTCAACGATTCGCCGCTGGCCGGCACCGAGGGCGACAAGGTGACGAGCCGCGTGATTCGCGACCGCCTGCTCAAGGAAGCCGAGGGCAACGTCGCGCTCAAGATCGAGGAATCGGCCGACAAGGATTCGTTCTACGTTTCCGGGCGCGGCGAGTTGCAGCTTGCCGTCCTGATCGAGACGATGCGCCGCGAGGGCTTCGAGCTGGCCGTGTCGCGCCCGCGCGTCGTCATGCAGAAGGACGAGAGCGGCAGCCTGATGGAGCCGATCGAAGAAGTCGTGATCGACGTCGACGAGGAGCATTCCGGCGTCGTCGTGCAGAAGATGTCGGAGCGCAAGGCCGACATGGTCGAACTGCGTCCTTCGGGCGGCGACCGCCAGCGCCTGGTATTCCACGCACCGACGCGCGGCCTGATCGGCTATCAGTCGGAGCTGCTGACCGACACGCGCGGCACGGCGGTGATGAATCGGCTGTTCCATTCCTACCAGGCTTACAAGGGCGAGCTTCCGGGCCGCATCAACGGCGTGCTGATCTCCAACGACCAGGGCGAGTCGGTCGCCTTCGCCATGTGGAACCTCGAGGATCGCGGCCCGATGGTTATCGACGCCGGGGTGAAGGTCTATGCCGGCATGATCATCGGCATCCACTCGCGCGACAACGATCTCGAGGTCAACGTCCTCAAGGGCAAGAAGCTGACCAACATCCGCGCCGCCGGCAAGGACGAGGCCGTCCGCCTCACGCCGCCGATCCGCATGACGCTGGAACGCGCGCTGGCCTGGATCCAGGACGACGAATTGGTCGAGGTCACGCCGAAGTCGATCCGCCTTCGCAAGCTCTATCTCGATACCCACGAGCGCAAGCGCTACGAGAAGAGCAAGGCGCTCGGCGCGGCTTAATTTCGCTCGCGGGCCGCACCGCCGCCTGCGGCGGCTGGCCCTCCGCGGGGGCGCCGGACGACCGGCGGCCCGTATTCGCGGGCTCGGCCTTGCGGCCGCTTTTTCGCTCATGGATCGCACGGCAACCCGCGGTCGCGGGCTCGGTCTGCGACCGTTTTGCATGGGCTGTCGCCTCGACGGCTGCCATCTTGCCGCTCGCGCGAAATCGGCCTATTGAGGCCGTCCCTTCAACGAGCGCGCAGTTTCGCTTTGCCACAGTAACGACCGGTCTCATCGTCAGTCCCCATCGGGCGCCTCGGGCGTCCGCGAGATCGTATCGTTCGAAGGGGCGGCGGTTCGAGACCGGTATGGCATCGCCCGTCCCGAACGTCGCTCTCCCGCATTCGCGCGCCGCCGCACCGAGCCTCACCTGAGGCGTCTCGACCCGACCGCTTCGCCGGACTTCCAAATTGGAAGGGCAAGCGCTCATGTCGGGCATTGTCAGCATTCTCTGGACCGTCGCGTCCGCCACATCCACCACACATCCCAAACCGGTCTTCAACTGCCGCCGCTGCGACGTGCCGCGCGCCTTCGAAAGCAGCGGCAAGTTCAGGCTGAACGCCAACGGCAAGCGGCTCGACGCCTGGCTCGTCTACCGCTGCCGCACCTGTTCGGCCAACTGGAACCGGCCGATATTCGAGCGCCGGCATCGCGCCGGGATCGACCCCGCCATGCTCGATGCGCTGCATGCCAACGACCCGGCGCTGGCGGCCGAAGTCGCCGCCGACCGCGCCGGCCTGTCCCGCTGGGCGTCACGTGTCGAGGAACTCGAAGACGATGCGCCCTCGATCCGGCGATCGCTGCGCGCAGGTTCCCCCGCCGACGCGACGGTGCTGGACATCAAGCTGCGCGCGCCGGCGCCATTCTCGATGCGCACAGACAGGCTGGTCGCGCTCGGATTGGGACTTTCGCGCGCCAGGGTTTCGAGCTTCATGGAACAGCGGCGCATCTTGGGCAGCGCCGGTTCTCCGCCGCCGCGAATGCTTCGCGACGGGGCGGCCTTTGCGGTCAGCCTGGATGGCTCGCCCGACGCGGCCGCACTCATCGTGCGGGCCATGGAGCAATCGCTTGTCCAGGATTGAAGCCGAACGATCCGGGCTGGCCGAGCCTGAAGCGCACCACGATGGCGGTGACCGCCATCGTGGTTGCTTGAAAGGTCAGTTCATTTCCATGATCTCGGCGACCTCGACCGTGCCGCCTACGGCCAGCAGAGGGCACCCCTTGGTGCGCGACATGGCGTCGTCAATGTCCCGTGCCTTGATCATCGAATAGCCGCTGGTGGCGCTGAGCCCGCCATCGTTGGTCACTCGCCCTCCCGGGTGCATGGTCTTCGACTTGCCGACCGGGTGGCCGCCGTCGACGACGGCCTCTCCCAGGCCGTCGAGCCAGGTCGTCCAGGCCTGCATGGACCGGGCGCCTTCTTCCTTGGATTCGGGCATGCGCCCGCCATGATAGACGTACAGGAAATTGGGCATCGTCCTGTTCTCCGATAAGTTGATATCAACCTACCGGATCACGCTATCCCCGATCTCGATATATTAGCAAATCACGAATCGATGCTGTGGGCGCGTCGGGGCGTGATGCCTGCGCGCGTTCCGATGCCCGGTTTCAGCGCGCCATGGCGTGGTATTCCGGGTTCGGCCGCATATCCACGGCCGCCGCCATGCGGTTCGACATGTTGAAGAAGGCGGCAGTGGAGGCGATGTCCCAGATGTCGCGGTCGGTGAATCCGACGTCGCGCAATGCCTGCCGATCGGCCTCTTCGATCCCCTCGGGACGCTCGGTCAGCTTCACTGCGAAATCGAGCATCGACTTCTGCTTCGGCGAGAGATCGGCGGCGCGGTAGTTCATGGCAATCATCTCGCCGAGCGCCGGGTCGCCCGAAAGCTGGCGCACAGCCGCCCCGTGCGCCGTCAGGCAGTAGTAGCAATGGTTCACGCTGGAGACGGCGACGGCGATCATCTCGCGTTCCAGCTTGGTGAGGCCCGATTCGCCCAGCATCAGGTCGTTGTACATGTCGGTAAAGGCGCGCAGCTTTTTCTCGTCGAACGCATAGGCAAGGAGCACGTTCGGCACCATCCCGAGCTTCTCGCGGCACTTGTCGAAATAGGCGCGGGTGGCCTCCGACAGGTTCTCTGCCGGCTCCATGTCGAGCGCGGTGACCCTCTCCTTCATGGCGTTACTTCCCCTTCATGGTTTCGCGGCACAGTAGGCGCCGACGGGTCGCCAAATGCCTTTTGTCTGTTACGATACAGCCAAAAACGAAGGACGGGAGAGAGAATCGCCATGGCTGCAGGCAAGAGCAGGGCGGGATCGGCCAAGGACGCCGCTCGCGCCGAGCGCGAGAAGCTGGAAGCTTTCCTCAAGGCCCGGGCGCCGCAGGAAGATCTGATCGAATACGAGGCCGGCGTCTTTTCGCGCGCCAGCGATCTTGCGCATGAGGCGCTGAAGAAGCACCGCCGCGGCGACAGCGTCATCGCCGTCGACAACGATCCGGGCCTCGTTCGGCAGGGCAGGCCGGTGACGGCAATTACGGTCGTCAACGACAACATGCCGTTCCTGTTCGATTCGATCCTTGGCGAGATCGCCGACAGCGCCGGTGAGCCGACGCTGGTCCTGCATCCCGTCATCCTGGTCAAGCATGACAAGTCCGGCGTTGCCGAGCTCTACGGCGACGGTTCGGCCGGCCGGTCCGATCCGGAGGCCGACCGCGTCAGCCTGATCCACGTGCATGTGGCGCGGCTGGGCGAGGAGGCGGCCGCCGCGCTGAAGAAGCGGTTGTCGCACATTCTTTCACAGGTTCGGGTGGCGGTCAGCGACTGGAAGCCGATGCTGGCAAGGCTGGACGGCGCAATCCATGATTTCCGCTACGCGCCGGTGCAGTTGGACAAGGACGAGGTGACGGAGGCGATCGCCTTTCTCGAATGGCTGCGCGACGACAACTTCACATTCCTCGGCATGCGCGAGTTCAAATATGTCGGTGGCGAGAAGACCGGGATGCTCGAGCGGACGCGGAAGGCGGGGCTGGGCATCCTCGCCAATCCCGATGTTCGCGTGCTCCGGCGCGGCGACGAGCCGGTGACGACGACGCCGGAGATCCGCGCCTTCCTGCATGGTCCCGACCCGCTGATCGTCACCAAGGCCAACGCCAAGTCGGTGGTCCACCGCCGCATCTATCTCGACTATGTCGGGGTCAAGACCTTCGATGCCAAGGGAAAGCTGACCGGTGAACTGCGCATCGTCGGCCTGTTCACCTCGACCGCCTACACGCGCTCGGTGATGAAGATCCCCTATCTGCGGTCCAAGGCCAACGCGGTGATCGCCAAATCCGGTTTCGACCCGAGCGACCATTCGGGCAAGGCGCTGATCAACGTGCTGGAATCCTATCCGCGCGACGAGCTGTTCCAGATCAGCGTGCCGGTGCTGCGCAAGCATGCCGAGGGGATCCTGGCACTAGGCGAGCGGCCACGGGTGCGGGCGCTGGTGCGCGTCGACCAGTTCGACCGCTTCGTCTCGGTGATCGTGTTCGTGCCGCGCGACCGCTACGATTCGCACGTGCGCGAGCGGATGGGGGCCTTCCTGAAGACCGCATTCGACGGTCGTTTGTCGGCTTACTATCCCGCTTTTCCCGAGGGCGGGCTCGCGCGCGTCCACTTCATCATCGGGCGCTCGGTTGGCAAGACGCCGCGAGTCGACATCGCCGCTCTTGAAGCCGGCATCCGCTCGATCGTGCGCACCTGGGACGACGCGCTGCGCGAGGCGGCGGCCGAAAGCGACACGGGGCACGAGCTGATCGCCCTCGCCAACCGGCTGCCGCAGAGTTACCGGAACTCCTTCACCGCAGAGACCGCGCTGCGTGACGCCGGCCGCATCGCGACGATCGGCAAGGACAACCCGATCGCCATCGATTTCTACCACCTACAGGACCACGAGGCCTACGGAGCGGCGCTCAAGATCTACCATCACGGCAGTCCCGTGGCGCTTTCCAAGCGTGTTCCGCTGCTGGAGAACATGGGTTTCCGCGTCATCAGCGAGCGCACCTTCGAGATCGCCGCAGACGACGGCCCTCCGGTCTTCGTGCACGACATGGAACTGGCCAACGCGTTCGGTCGTCCGATCGACCTCTCCGACAGCGGGGCGCTGCTGGAGGAGGTGTTCCTGTCGATCTGGCGCGGCGAGACCGACAACGACGCCTATGCGGCGCTGGTGCAGACCGCCGGGCTGCGCGCGCGCCAGATACAAATCCTGCGGGCCTACGGGCGCTACCTGCAGCAGGCCGGCATTCCGCAGAGCCAGGAGTTCATCGCCGCGGTGCTGAATCGCTATCCGGATATCGCAAGGGCGCTGTTCGGTCTGTTCGGCGCGCGTTTCGACCCGGCCGCGCATGCCGAAGGCGAAGTGACGGCGAAGCACCTCAAGGCGGCGATCAAGGACGCGCTGGACGCCGTTCCGAGCCTCGACGACGACACCATCCTGCGCCGCTACCAGAACCTGATCGACTCGACGCTGCGGACCAATTATTTCGCTTCCGAAACAGTCGGAGGCGGCTCGCTTGCAATCAAGCTCGATTCCCGTTCCGTCACCGGGCTGCCCGAGCCGCGGCCCTGGCGGGAGATCTTCGTCTACGGTTCCGAGGTCGAGGGCGTGCACCTTCGTTTCGGCGCCGTGGCACGCGGCGGCCTGCGATGGTCGGACAGGGCGCAGGATTACCGCACGGAAGTGCTGGGGCTGGTCAAGGCGCAGCAGGTCAAGAACGCCGTCATCGTGCCTGTCGGAGCCAAAGGCGGCTTCTTCCCGCGACAGCTACCAGTGGGCGGAACGCGCGGCGAGGTTTTCGAGGCCGGCAAGCGTGCCTATGTCAATTTCGTGTCGACGCTGCTGTCGATCACCGACAATCTCGACGGCGACAAGGTCGTTCCGCCTGCAGGCGTCATTCGCCACGACATCGACGACCCCTATTTCGTCGTCGCCGCCGACAAGGGCACGGCGACCTTCTCCGACACCGCCAACGGCATCAGCCAGAGCCACGGTTTCTGGCTGGACGACGCCTTCGCCTCCGGCGGGTCGGCGGGCTACGACCACAAGAAGATGGGCATCACGGCGCGTGGCGCCTGGGAGGCGGTGAAGCGGCATTTCCGCGAGATGAACCGCGACATCCAGAAGGAGCCGTTCACCGTGGTCGGCGTCGGCGACATGTCGGGCGACGTGTTCGGCAACGGCATGCTCCTGTCGCCCTGCATCAGGTTGATCGCGGCGTTCGACCATCGCGACATCTTCATCGACCCGACGCCGGACGAGGCAACGTCGTTCGGCGAACGCAAGCGCCTGTTCGACAACCCGCAGCTCAACTGGCAGGACTATGACAGGGCACAGCTCTCCGAAGGCGGGATGATCATCTCGCGAACGCAGAAATCAGTGACGCTATCCACGCAGGCGGCCGAGGCGATAGGACTTGAGAAGACCACGGCTTCGCCGGCCGAGATCATGAACGCCATCCTGAAGGCACAGGTGGACCTGCTCTGGTTCGGCGGCATAGGCACTTACGTGCGCGGCTCCGGCGAGGCGAACGCCGATGCCGGCGACCGCGCCAACGACGCCATCCGCGTCGCGGCGAAGGACTTGCGGGCCAAGGTGGTCGGTGAGGGCGCCAATCTGGGCATGACGCAGGCCGCGCGCATCGAATACGGCCTGGGCGGCGGGCGCTGCAACTCCGACGCGATCGACAATTCCGCCGGCGTCAACTCGTCCGACGTCGAGGTGAACATCAAGATCGCGCTCGCCGCGGCGATGCGGAAGGGCTCGCTGACCCGCCCGGCGCGCAACAAGCTGCTGGCCGACATGACCGAGGAGGTGGCCGGGCTGGTGCTGGCCAACAACTACCAGCAGACGCTGGCGATTTCGCTGACGCGGCGGCGCGGACTTGCGGACCTGCCGCACCAGGAACGCTTCATGCAGGCGCTGGAGGCGCGTGGACTCCTCGACCGGGCCGTCGAGGGGCTGCCGGGCACCCAGGCGATGGCCGAGCGCGAGGCCAAGGGAGAGCCGCTGACCCGGCCGGAGATCGGCGTGCTGCTGGCCTATGCCAAGCTCGTCCTGTTCGACGACGTGGTGGGAAGTGCGCTGCCGGACGACCCGCATTTCGAGGCCGACCTGATGGCCTATTTTCCCAGCCGAATGTCGAAGAAATACGCCGACGAGATCAGGGGCCACCGGCTGCGGCGCGAAATCGTGGCGACCGTGCTGGGCAATGACGCGATCAATCGCGGCGGCCCATCCTTCATCAGCAGGATGCAGGATTTGACCGGCCGTTCGGCCGCGGATGTCGTGGCTGCGTTCGCAGTGGTGCGCGACGGCTTCGAGCTGCCGGCGCTCTACCGCGAGATCGATGCGCTCGACAATGCAATCGACGGCGACGCCCAGCTCGAACTCTACCAGTCGGTCGGACGGCTGGTGCATTCGGCGACGACCTGGTTCCTCAAGAACGAGACCGTGGAAGGCGGGCTCGGGGCCGGCATCGCGGCGCTGCGAGAAGGCCGCAAGATGCTGGAGGGGCGCATGGAGGCCATGGTGCCCGCCTTTACCCGCGAAAGGCTGGAGGAGCGCGCCCACGAGCACTTCAAGGACGGCGTGCCCGAAAAGCTGGCCCGCCGCGTCGCCTTCCTCGGCATCGCCGAGCTGGTGCCGGACATCGCCCAGGTGGCGCGTCAATCCGATGCGGAACTGCTGGCGGCGGCGAAAGCGTTCTTCCGCGTCACCGAGGCGTTCCGGATCGGGCGCATCTCGGACGCCGCGCGCGCCATCCAGCCTGCCGACTACTATGACGGGCTGGCCCTGTCGCGCGCGACCGAGACGGTCAGCGCGGCGCGGCGCGGCATGGCGGTCGCGGCGCTCAAGGGCAACGGCAAGGCCGGCGATCCGGTGGCGGCATGGCTGGAGGATGGCGGTGAGCGCGTGGCGCGGGCCCGCGAGCGGCTGCAGGCGCTGACGGAGGGGGGCGACCTGACCGTGTCGCGGCTGACCGTGGCGGCGGGGTTGATGTCCGACCTGAGCTGACGGGATGGCGGGGCCGCCGCGGGTGGCGTCTCCGCTTTTTCTTGTCATCGAGTTCGGCTAGGCTTCCCGCGGGACTTGCGAAGTCCTGCGATGCGCTTTGCCGAAAACGCCCTTTGCTTTCATTGCCGGGCGGCGAACCATCTGCCGAAGGGGGGCGATGAATGAGCAGCGATCCTGAACACTCGCCGGTGCCGCGCCGTGGCATTCGCGCCTGGATGATGTTCGACTGGGCCGCGCAGCCCATGTTCACCGTCGTCACCACGTTCATCTTCGGGCCGTATTTCGTCTCGCGCATGGCAGACGATCCCGCAATGGGCCAGGCGGCGTGGGGCTACGGCATCGCAGCCGCCGGAATCGTCATTGCGGTGCTGTCTCCCGTGCTGGGTTCGATCGCGGACCGTGCCGGTTCGCGAAAACCTTGGATAGCGGCTTTCGCGGTGGTTAAGATCGTCAGCCTCTGCCTGCTGTGGCTCGCGGAGCCCGGCTCGTCGCTGGTCATGGTGCTGCTCTTCTTCTGCCTCGCCTCGATCGCGGCGGAGTTCTCGATCGTCTTCAATGATTCGATGATGCCTCGCCTGCTGACAAAGGCCGAGATCGGGCGCGTGTCCAACATCGCCTGGGGGATGGGCTATCTGGGCGGCATGATCGTCCTGATCTTCGTCGTGACCATGCTCGCGGGTTCTCCGGAGACCGGCAAGACGCTGATCGGCGTCGATCCGCTGTTCGGCCTCGACCCGGCCAAAGGCGAGGACGCGCGCGCCACCGGGCCGCTCTCGGCGCTCTGGTATCTCGTTTTCGTCCTGCCGCTGTTTCTGTTCACCCCGGATGCGCCTAAGGCGATGTCGATACGCCAGGCCGTGCGCGCAGGGCTGAGCGATCTGGCCAGCACGATCGGCGAGGCGCGCCGGCGCGCGGGCATCGTGCGTTTCCTCGTGGCGAGGATGATCTATCAGGACGGCGTCAACGCCCTGCTCGCGCTGGGTGGAGCCTTTGCCGCCGTTCTGTTCGCCTGGTCGATCACGGAGATCGGGATCTTCGGCATCATCCTCAATATCGTCGCGGTTCCCGGCTGCCTTCTGGCCAGTCGGATCGACACCGCGCTGGGGTCCAAGACCGTCGTCGTGGTCTCGCTGGTGATGCTGTGCGCAGCGACGATCGGCATCGTTTCGACCGGACCGGGCTACACGCTGTTCGGCGCCTTGCAGCTGTCGGTCGAGGATTCCGGCGGGTTGTTCGGAACATCGGCCGAAAAGGCGTACATCCTCTATGGCCTGTTGATCGGCCTGGCCTTCGGGCCGGTGCAGGCCTCGTCGCGCTCCTATCTGGCGCGCAGCGTGTCGGTGGAGGAGGCCGGGCGATATTTCGGCCTCTACGCCTTCGCGGGCCGCGCGACGAGCTTCCTCGCCCCGTTCCTCGTGGCGACCGTGACGGCGGCGAGTGGCTCGCCGCGCCTCGGCATCGCGGTGATCATCCTGTTCCTGGTCGGCGGGCTGCTGGTGCTGTTGACGACGCCGTATCCGGCGCACAATCCAGACGACGACTGATCGGGCTCAGTGCCTGAAGTGCCGCACGCCGGTGAACACCATGGCGATGCCGTGCCGGTCGGCGGCGGCGATCACCTCGTCGTCGCGCATCGAGCCGCCCGGCTGGATGACCGCTGTGGCGCCGGCCTCGACCGCCGCCAGGAGCCCGTCGGCGAACGGAAAGAAGGCGTCGGAGGCAACCACCGAGCCCTTCGTCAGCGGCTCGTTCAGGCCTGAGGCCTCGGCCGCATCGAGCGCCTTGCGGGCGGCGATACGCGATGAATCCACCCGGCTCATCTGGCCGGCACCGATGCCGACCGTGGCGCAGTCCTTCGCATAGACGATGGCGTTGGACTTGACGTGCTTGGCGACGCGGAAGGCAAAGCGGAGATCGGCCATCTCGGCATCGCTCGGCGCGCGTTTCGTGACCACCTTGAGGTCGAGATCGTCGACCACGGCGTTGTCGCGACCCTGCACCAGCAGCCCCCCGGCAACCGACTTGACCGCTAGGCCGGCCGCGCGCGGGTCCGGCAGGCCGCCGGTCACCAGCAGGCGCAGGTTCTTCTTCGCGGCAACGATCGCGGCCGCCTCCGGCGAGGCCTCGGGTGCGATGATGACCTCTGTGAAAGTCTTGACGATCTCCTCCGCGGCTTCCGCGTCGAGCAGGCGGTTGAGCGCCACGATGCCGCCGAAGGCCGAGACCGGATCGCAGGCGAGCGCGGCCAGATAGGCGTCCTTGAGCGTGGCGGCCTCGGCGACGCCGCACGGATTGGCGTGCTTGATGATGGCGACGGCGGCGGTGCGCGCCGGATCGAACTCGCCGACCAGTTCGAAGGCGGCGTCGGTGTCGTTGACGTTGTTGTAGGAGAGCTGCTTGCCCTGAAGCTGGCGGGCGCTGGCCACGCCCGGCCGGCCGTCGCCGTTGACATAGAAGCCCGCGCTCTGGTGCGGGTTCTCGCCATAGCGCATCACGTTCTCCAGCCTGCCGCCGAAGGCGCGCCAGGCGGGCGTCTCGACGCCCAGGCTATCGGCGAACCAGCCAGAGATCGCCGCGTCGTAGGCTGCCGTGCGGGCATATGCCTTTGCGGCGAGCTCCTGCCGGAGGCGATAGGTGGTCGCGCCGTCATTGGCCGCGAGCGCGTCGATCACAAGTGCGTAGTCGGCGGGGTCGGTGACGATGGTGACATAGGCGTGGTTCTTGGCCGAGGAGCGTACCATCGCCGGACCACCGATGTCTACGTTCTCGACGATGGCGGCATAGTCGCCGCCGGCGGCGCGCACCGCCTCGAATGGGTAAAGGTTGACGACCGCCAGGTCGATCGCGCCGATGCCGTGCGCTTCCATCGCCTGGGCATGCTCGAAATCGTCGCGGATCGCGAGCAGCCCGCCGTGGACCGCCGGATGCAGAGTCTTGACGCGGCCGTCCATGATCTCGGGAAAGCCGGTGAGGTCGGAGACGTCGCGCACCGGAATGCCAGCCTCAGCGATCGATTTGGCGGTGCCGCCGGTCGAGACCAGCTCGACGCCGCGCTCGTGGAGCGCGCGGGCAAGGTCGGCAAGCCCGGTCTTGTCCGAGACCGACAACAGCGCGCGCCGCACGGGTACGAGATCGGGCGCGGGGGTATTCTTCGAGACGACGGCCATGCGGCGGCTCCATAAGGCTGTGGGAGAACGTGCGGGGGCCGTAGCACAGCGCCACGCGAAAGCAAGCCCGCGCGTGGAAAGCGCGCTGCGACGGCCTGGGCTCCATCCCCCGCCTCAAGCTCGTCCGAGCGGACGTCGTTGTCGCGGAACCGGTGTCTGGAAGGCGAGCCTGTCTTCAAAGGCGCAGGAAACGCCAGTGGATCTCCGGATGCTCCGACGCCTTGTAGGTGAGGACGAGCTGGCGGCTGCGGCGCGGTCCGCCGACGCCGGCGAAGAACAGCGAATCCTCGATGTCGGCGGCGATCTCCTCGCAGGAGAACTCCCAACGGTCGCCTCCGGGGCTGGCCAGCACGATGTCGTTGCGGCGGTTCTCGAACAGCGCAATGTCGGGATGCAGGTGAAAGCGGACGGTGACATTGTCGCGGCCATTGGCGCGAGCCACCTCGCCACCCTTGCGGAAGACACGGTCGATGCCTTCGAGCATCGTGCCCTGCGCGCTCAGCGCCAGCTCGCGCTCGTGATAGAGGCCGAAGCGGGCGACGTAGCCGTCGTGACGGGCCACGAACGCCTGGATGCCCTGGCTGTCCATGCGCGAGCAGTGGACCTGGCGCGGTCCTTCGAGGAGCGGCGTTCCGAGGATGCTGCCCGCCCGACCGGACAGGGCAAAGCGCGCCGACGACGTGTCGTTGAGGGTCGCCGTCGAATGCGCGGCCGTCGCCCGCGCCAGCGGCCGGAAGTCGTCGGCGGCGTGGTTGTCGACACCGCAATTGACGACGAAATGCGCCCTGCCGGACGACATCTCGAAGGCAAGACAACCGGCATGGGCGCGCTGGGAAACCTCGATCGACGGCGGAGGTCCAGTGTCGGCAATGACGGTGACGCCGCCCATCGACAGGCGCTCGTAGCCGGAATGGGGGGCATGCTGGACAGGCGACCCGCCTGTCTCGTCATGGCGCAGGATGGCCGCCACCCGGTCGTGACCGGTGGCGCCCATGCCGTTGAAGCGGGCGAGCGTGCCGTCCTGATGGCGGAAGAAGCGCAAGGCCGGCAGCATCCGCTCCACGGCGCCAAGCAGCGCGTCGGGCGGGGCCTCGGCCTCGTTGGCATAGGTCTGGCGCAGCGGCAGCAGGTCGGCCAGAAGCTCGAGCACAGCTTCGGGGTTCCGGCAGATGTGGCCGCCATCGGGCAGGATCTGGCGATCGAGTTCGATCGACAGGTTGCGCGAGGTGGCGCGCAGCGCCGCCGCCGAGGTCGGCAGCGACAGCGCGGCGAAGGCCAGCGCGATGCGCGCGCGCAATCGCTCCTCGCCGGCCGGCATTTCCGGCGCCACCGCCTTGAGATAGCGAACCTGGATGGCCAGCGATTTCAGGAATGCCCGGTAAAAGCCGAACTCCGCACCGTGCAGCACGGTGGAGGAATGCTGGAGCCAGGCGATCACCCGCTTGGCCGTGACCACCGGCTCCCAGGCGACGCCCGAAATCTGCCGTCCGTGGGCGGCGATCCAGTCGGCGACCAGCGCGCGCGCATTGGCGCCGGCCAGCTCGGTCTCCGCGGCCCGCATGTGGCGCAGCCATCGGAAGCCGTGCAGCGAGCGTATCCAGTCGAGGTTGGCCACCTCCATCAGGAAGGGCGATTCTCCTCCAGTCTCGACCAGGTAGCCGGCAAAGGGAAATCGGCCATGGTAGATCTCCAGCGCGATCTGGGGGTCGGCGAGGCGCAGATCGGGTGGGGCGATCAGTATGCGTTCGGGCGTACGCCCGGTAAAGCGCCAGCGGTAGAGCGGGCCCACGCGCAGCCTGCCGCGCAGCTTTCGCCACGCGGTGGAGGCGACAAGCGCCCATATTTGCGGGGAGCTACCCCTCGCAACCGCCAAAATCATGTTCCTCCAATACGCCGACGCGGGTCCACGACGTGCCAATTAGATTAGATGATTCAACTTATCGCGCGAGCGGTAATTCGCCGTTAACGATGACGAAGCCCGTTTCAGGTGCGGCGCAGGCGCGCTGCAAAGAAGCCGTCGAGGCCCGAAAGTTCCGGTCTTCCAAGGTCAAGGCCGGCCGGCGTGGTGCGCAATATGCCATCGCCATTAAGAAAGGCATCGGCCCAGGCGAATTCCCCCGGGCGAACGGGATCGAGAACGGCATCCGCGGTTTCGTCCAGAAAACGGCGCACCAGATGCTCTCCCTCGATCGGATCGAGCGAGCAGTTGGAGAAGACGATCGTACCTCCCGGCCGTGTCAGCGCCACGGCGCGCGCCAGCATGCGGACCTGAAGCGCTGCCAGCTTGTCGACATCGTCCGGCCCTTTGGTCCACGCAACGTCGGGATGGCGGCGGATGGTGCCGGTGGACGAGCACGGCGCGTCAAGCAGCACCGCGTCGAAGGGCGCCTCGGTTTCATGGTCCATCATGTCGGCGACAACGATCGTCGTCTTTAGTCGTAGCCGCTCGAGATTGGCCGCCAAACGCCTTGCCCGGCTGGGCGATTTCTCCAGCGCCGTGACTTGCGCGCCGGCAAGCGCAAGCTGGGCCGTCTTGCCGCCAGGTGCGGCGCACAGGTCGGCGACGCGCTTGCCCGCGAGGTCGCCGAACAGCATGGCCGGCATAGCAGCGGCCGCGTCCTGAACCCACCATTCGCCTTCGGCGAAGCCGTCCATCTCGGTCACGGCCCCGTCGAGGCGGGCGAGACGAACGCCGCCGGCGGGTAGTGCCGTGCCGCCGAGCCGCGCCGCCCACCGCTCGGGGTCGGACCTGACCGTCAGATCGAAAGGCGCCTCGCGGCGATGGGCGTCGAGGATGGCGACCGCCTGCTCTTCGCCATATGCGGCGCGCAGCCGCTCGACGAACCAGTCGGGCGCGTCGACCGTGGCGCTCAGCGCTGCCGGCAGCGCGCGCTCCTTGCGTCGGCCGATCTCGCGCAGCACCGCGTTGACGAGGGCGGCGAAGCGCGCGGTGCGCGGGTCGGAGCGGGCGTGGGTGACGGCGAGATCGACCGCGGCGCTGTCGGGAACGTCGAGAAACAGCATCTGTGCGGCGGCGACATGCAATAGATGCGACAGGGCGGTGGCGTTGGCGGGAAGCGGCCGGTCAAGCCGGGCGTCAACCAGGGCCTGAATGGTGCGGCGGAAGCGCAGCGCGGTGGTCAGGATGGCGCGCACGAGCGCGCGGTCGCGCGGCTCAAGCGCCAGATAGTGGGGGTTGCCGTGCTCGTTGTCGGTCAGGCCGTCCAACGGCGTACGCGCGTCGACGACGGCGGCAAGCAGCTTGGCCGCGGCCATCCGCGCGGCAAGGCCGGGAACCGCGTCGTGTTGCTCGGAACCGGACTTCGCGCCGCCCTGCGCGCGGCGGCTGCCGGCGCTCACGACCGGCCGCTCCGCGGTCCGGTTGGGTTGCGGCCCCAGGGATTGGGCTGCGGCTTCTCCGGCTCCGGCTCGGGAGCAGGGGCGGGCCGGCCACCCCACGGGCCGGCAGCGGTATCCGGCGTCGGGCCGGCTTCGGCCTTGGGCGCCTGCGGCTGAACCGGCGCTGCCGGCCGGGTTGCCTGTCCGCCGGCAAACTCCTGCGCCATGGCTTCCAGCGCGGCGATGCGGTTATCGGTGTTCGGATGGGTGGAGAACAGATTGTCCATCCGCTCTCCCGAGAGCGGATTGATGATGAACATGTGGGCAGTGGCGGGATTGCGCTCGGCGTCGGGATTGTGGATCGCCTTGGCGCCGCGCGCGATCTTGGCCAGGGCGGAGGCGAGCCAGAGCGGCTGGCCGCAGATTTCCGCGCCGCGCCGGTCGGCAGAGTATTCGCGGGTGCGGCTGATGGCCATCTGCACCATCATCGCCGCCAATGGCGCGACGATGATGGCGAGCAGTACGCCGATGGCGCCCATCGGATTGTTGTTGTTGCGGTTGCCACCCATGAAAAAGGCGAAGTTGCCGAGCATCGAGATGGCGCCCGCCAACGTCGCCGTGATGGTCATGGTCAGCGTGTCGCGGTTCTGCACATGCGCAAGTTCGTGCGCCATGACGCCCGCCACCTCCTGGGGGGTGAGGCGCTGGAGCAGGCCGGTCGTGGCGGCCACGGCGGCATTTTGCGGATTGCGGCCGGTGGCAAATGCGTTGGGCTGTGGGTTGTCGATGAGGTAGACCTTCGGCATCGGCAGGTCGGCGCGCGCGGCGAGGTCGCGGACGATGCCGAAATACTCGGGCGCGTTGCGCTCGTCGACCTCGACGGCGTTGTGCATGCGCAGCACCATCTTGTCGGAATTCCAGTAGCTGAAGAGGTTCATGCCCGCCGCGATGAGGAAGGCGATCATCATGCCGCCGCCACCGCCGATCAGGTAGCCAATGCCCATGAACAGCGCGGTCATCAGCGCCAAGAGCATTGCCGTGCGAATGACGTTCATCGAGGGCTCCGTTTCCGTTGGCGGCCTGTCGATCATTGGCCGTCGGTCGCCTATATGATGGGAAAGACCCGCATTCAATTCAATGACGGATATCCGGCTGCCATGAACGACGACGAAAGCGAAACGCAGGACCGCGCGCCGAACGCCGGGCCGGCCCGAGACCTTCCGGCTGCCGCGCTGCGCGCCATGGCCGAGGCAAAAGCGCGCCGCGACGCCGCCAATGCGCAGGCCGTGGCGCCAAGGGAGATCGGCGGGCGCGGCGGCGAGGACCCCGTGCGCTATGGCGACTGGGAAGTGAAGGGGCTGGCCAGCGACTTTTGAGGCCGTCTGCCCCGCTTCAGGGAATCCAGCCCGGCAATGCCGCCGCCTGGCGGATCCAGTTCGCCATCAACGCCTCGTCGAGACTGTCCTTCTCGTAAATGTCGATCCAGCGCCCCCGGCCGCTGCGCTGCGTCCCCCCGGGAGGAACCGGGTCGAGCGCGAGCCCCTCGAAGAAGGTCACCTTGACGTATTTCGTCAGCACATGGAACGACAGGAACCAGCCGCGGCCTTCAACGCCGTAGAAGGGCGAGTTCCAGCGCACCGCCTTGTTGACGTCGGGCACGGTCCTGACGATCAGCGAGTCGAGGTGTCGCCCGAGGCCGCTCTTCCAGCCGGGCATGGCCGCGATATAGGCCTGCACCGGCGCGTCGCCGTCGCCCTTGGGCATCTGGGGGTTGCCGCCCGACAGCAGCACCACCTCCTTGGGTGGGTGCCATTCCAAGCTCCTGTCCGCCGTCTTGCCGGACGTTTTCTTCGCCATCGGGTCAGGCCTTTCCGCCGGCCCGGCGCCGGGCTGGCTTGGCGAGGTTGAGCTCCACAGCCGACCTGACAAGCGCCTTCAGCGCGTCGCCGTCGACGTTGTCGCCCTTGCGGAAATCGATGGCCCGCCTGGTGTTGCCCTCGAGACTGGCGTTGAACAATCGGGAGGGGTCGTCCAGCGCCGCGCCTTTGGCAAAGGTCATCTTCACGGTGTCCTTGTAGGTCTCGCCGGTGCAGATGATGCCCGCATGAGACCACACGGGAACGCCACGCCATTTCCACTCCTCGACCACCTCCGGGTCGGCCTGCCGGATCAGGGCTCGGAGCCGGGCGAGCATGTCGCCGCGCCAATCGTTCAGTTCGGCGATTCTAGCGTCTATCAGCTGCGAGGCGGGGGTGCCGCCGTCCGTTTCCATCGAAACCGTCTCCTTTCTTTAGAGCCGCCGCGTCGTCAACTTGTCCGGGCCAGAACTTGTTCCAGACTGTCGCGGAAGCGCGGCTAGCGACCGGTTTTCCAGCAATCATGGCAAATCGGTATTGCCAATTACCATACAGGAGAATAAATTCCTAGATTATGACGCGGCCTCTGATCCTTTCGTTCTGCTCAGTCGTGCTTTCGGGCGCGCTCATGGCTGATGCGCAGGCGGTCGAGCGCATCGCCGGGCCAGTGGAAGTGAAGGTGTCGAGGGTGATCGACGGCGACACGTTCCGTGGCGAGGCGCTGGTCTGGCCGGGTCATGTGGTGCGGGTGAGCGTGCGCCTGCGCGGGATCGACGCGCCTGAAATGCGCGGCCGCTGTCCGGGCGAGAAGGAGGCGGCCGAGGCAGCGCGCCTGGCGCTTGCCGCGCTGATCGGCGACACGACGGCACTGGTATCCAACATTTCCGGCGACAAGTATTTCGGCCGGGTGCTTCCCGACGTCTCGAACGCCGACGGGCAAGACATTGCCTCCGCGTTGCTGGAGCGCGATCTGGTCAGGCCCTATGGCGGCGCAAGGCGGAACACTGCCTGCTAGTTACGAGGCTGGCCGGCTTCATGAGCCGCCATCCTTAACGCTCTGGCAACCCTGATCGACGACTTGCGTCATTGTTTTCAATCGCTTGACCGAACAAGCCCGCCGGGCTGCCCGGAATTGGGCCAGCCCGGCACGCACCGTGCATGACCGCTCAACAAAGGCGGTTCACGTCACGAAGGGAGACAGGTCATGCGGCGACTGGGTCAATTCGGGAAGCATGTTGCGCGCTTCGCCGCTGCCAAGGGTGGCAATTTCGGGTTGATGGCGGCGATCGTCGCTCCGGTGCTGGCATTGGCGGCCGGCTACGGGATCAACCTGGCGCAGATCGCCAACACCCGCGCCTCCCTGATCGCCGCGCTTGACGCGGCGGTGACCTCGACGGCGCGCGACCTCACAACCGGCGTGATCGTGGAACGGGATGCGGGCGCGACAGTCGAGGCCTTTCTGGTCGCCAACGGCACCCGCGGCTTTGCCGACACCGACCGGATCACGCTCGACTCGCTTGCCATCGACAAGTCGGCAAAGACCGTTTCGGCTCGGGCGAGCGTCACGATCGACGTGGCTTTTCCGCTGTTCGGCGCAGCCAATCGTCAGACGATCACAACCGAAGCGGCAGCGCTCTATTCCGACCGCAAGATCGAGATTGCCATGATGCTCGATGTGACCGGCTCGATGGCCGGCCAGCGGATGCGCGACCTGAAATTGGCCGCCGCCAATGCCGTCGATACGATGCTCGCCGTCAACAGGCCCTCGAACCCGCGCGTGCGGATCGCGCTCGTGCCCTATGCCAACGCGGTCAACACCGGGCCGCTGGCGCACACGGTCTATGCCGAGAGAAGCGGAAGTTCGCCGAGCGAGCCGCCGCCGTTTACCGGCGTGGTGGCGGCATCGTCCGCTCCCGATGCCTGCGCCACGGAACGCGAGAGCGCCAGCCACCAGTTCACCGATGCCGGACCGCGAACGGCAATGGTCAACCGCGACTACCGGCTGCATTTCTGCCCGGCCGCGGCGCTGATGCCGCTGACCACCGACGGTTCGGGGCTGAAGGCGCGGATCAACGGCTTCGTGGCCAGCGGCCACACGGCCGGCCCGGTCGGCATTCAGTGGAGCTGGTATCTGCTTTCACCGGCCTGGGGCGACTACGTTCCCGCCGCATCGCGGCCGGCGCCGCACGCCCAAGCGGATGTCGCCAAATATGCCATCCTGATGACCGACGGCGAGTTCAACACCGCCTATGCGGGTGTTCCCGACGGCCAGGACGTGCGCAGCCAGGCTTCCCGCGCCCGCACACATGCCGAACGGCTGTGCGCCGAGATGAAGAAGCAGGGCATCGAGGTGTTCACAATCGGGTTCCTACTGAGGGAAGCTGGTGCCAAGGCGACCATGCGGAACTGCGCCTCGCCGGATGGCGGATCGGTGCAGCACTATTTCGAGACCTCGACCGGTGCCGAACTCGATGCCGCGTTCCAGACGATCGCCCGGAACATCGAGCGGCTGGCGCTGACGAAATAGCCCGGTTGAGGCGGCCGGCTTACCCGTCTCGTCTGGCCTATCAGGCCGGCGGCGTAGGCGGTTCAATCTTCCGGCAGGGCGGTCTATGAGAAGGCTCCCGGAGCCTGCCCTGCCGGGCCATCTCAGAAATGCCCTGCTCGATCATGTCAGCCGCTCCCACGAACGACGACCGCTACGCCGCCTTCCGGCACTCAGCCTATCTGCGCTTCTGGTCGGCGCGTTTCCTGACCACCTTCGCCACGCAGATCGTCTCGGTCGCGGTCGGGTGGCAGATCTACGACCTGACGCGCGATCCGTTTGACCTCGGCCTCGTCGGATTGGTGCAGTTCGCGCCGTCGCTGCTGCTGATGCTTGTGACGGGCGCGGCCGCCGACCGGTTCGGCCGGCGGCTGATCATAGGCCTTTCGGTGCTGCTGGAGGCGATGTGCGCACTGGCGCTGCTGGTGCTCACCCTGCGTGGCCTCACTTCGGTTGGGCAGGTTTTCGCGGTGCTTGCGGTCTTCGGCGTCGCCCGCGCGTTCTTCGGTCCTGCCTCGGCTTCGCTCGTGGCCAATCTCGTTCCGCCGCAGGATTTCGCCAACGCGGTAGCCTGGAATTCCTCTGCCTGGCAGACGGCGACGATCGTCGGGCCGGTCGCCGGCGGGCTGCTCTACGGGCTGGGGCCGGAAGCGGCCTATTCGGTTGCCGGCGTGATGATGACGCTCGCCGCCGGGCTGGTCCTGTCGATCCCGAAGCCGCGGCAGCACACCGAAACCGAACGGCCTTCGCTGTCGACATTGTTTGCCGGGTTCCGCTACATCCGCAGCGAGAAGATCGTGCTCGGCGCGATCTCGCTCGACCTGTTCGCCGTGCTGCTGGGCGGCGCGGTGGCGCTGATGCCGGTCTATGCGCGCGACATACTGGAGCTGGGACCCTGGGGTCTCGGGCTGCTGCGGGCGGCGCCGGGCATCGGCGCGCTCACGGTCGCCGTCTGGCTCACCGGACATCCGATCCGCAACCATGCCGGACTGATCATGTTCTTCTTCGTCGGCATGTTCGGCGTCTTCACCGCGATCTTCGGCATTTCGACCATGCCGTGGCTGTCGATCCTCGCGCTGGCCGGGCTGGGCGCCGCCGACATGATCAGCGTCTACATCCGCGAGACGCTGATCCAGCTCTGGACGCCCGACCGGGTACGCGGGCGGGTCAATGCCGTCAACATGGTGTTCGTCGGCGCCTCCAACGAGCTCGGCGAATTCCGTGCCGGCACGATGGCGGCCATGATCGGCACGGTGCCGGCAGTGGTCTTCGGCGGCGTCGGCGCGGTCGGCGTGGCGGTGCTATGGGCCTGGCTGTTCCCGGAACTCAGGAAGGCTCGTCGCCTCGACGGACGGGCATAGAACTCGCCACCGTGTGAACCGTCGTATGCGGTTCCTGCCGGGGCGACCTGTCCTCGAAGATCAGGCCGAGGAAATTGCCCAGCCAGTGGCGTAGCTGCATGTCCCAGAGCATGCGGCCGGAGAGATGGTCGCGCCCCGCCTGCGCGCCCGGCAGCACGAAACGATGCGCTCCCTTGACCACCCAGCGCTGCATCATGACCCGCGTCAGTTCGGCGTGGAACTGGATGCCCCAGGCGTTGCGCCCGTAGCGGAAGGCCTGGTTGGGATAGGCCTCGGCCGAGGCCAGCAGGGTGGCCCCGGAAGGCAGCGAAAAACCTTCGCGATGGAACTGGTAGACCATTTGCGGCCAGTCCATCAGCGCGCTGCCGTCCTGCGTCGCGTCGATCGGATACCAGCCGATCTCGACGCCGCCATCTTCGCGGCCACCGACGTGTCCGCCCAGATGGTTGACCAGCATCTGGGCGCCCAGGCAGATGCCAAGGAACGGCTTGTCCTCGGCGAGCGGAACGGCGAGCCAGTCGGTCTCGCGTTTGACGAATTCGTCGGGATCGTTGGCGCTCATCGGTCCGCCGAAGACGACCGCGCCGCGATGCGCGGCAAGCGTTTCCGGCAGGGGATCGCCGAGCGGCGGGCGGCGGATGTCGAGATGGAAGCCTGAGGCGGCCAGAAGCTGACCCACCCGCCCAGGGCTCGAATGCTCCTGATGGAGCACCACCAGAATGCTACCCTTGTTGCCCATCTCGCGCGTCAGTCGTCGTCTCCGGTGGCGGGAAGGCCGCGTTCGCCGCGGACCCGCTGACGCATCATCACCCGGTCGCGCTGCGAAACGCCGATCAACTCGGCCACCCGCCAGACGACGTTGTCCTCCAGCTCGTGCAGCTCCCCGTCAGCATAGACCATCTCCCAGAGGATGGCGATGAATTCGATCTTCGCCTCGTCGTCGAGAGCCCGGTTGAGGACGCTGGTAAAGGCGTAGAAATCGACCGCCTCGCGCTCCGCCTCCTCCCCGGCCTCAACCACCCGGTCGAGCTCCCTGCCGGTCAGATCGTAAGCTTCCGACAGCACCTCGCGCAGGCGCTTGCGCTCCACGTCGTCGCGCACGCCGTCGGCATCGATGACGTGCACCATCAAGGCCGTCGCCGCGACGCGCGGATCGTCGGCCGACGGTTCCGCGGTGCGCGGCCCTTCCTGCAAGCTGCCGAGAAAGGATTTCAGCCGTTCAAGCATGGCACTCCTGACGATGCGGTCAAAATGGGGCGGTACCTCTTGCCTTGTACCTAGCGCAGGCGGCGGCGCTAGAACAGCCGGAACCGGCGCTCCTCCTCGCTCTCCTCGTCGGGATCGACGCCGGGGTCGTCTGGCAGCCGGATCGGCTTGGCGTCGACGTCGTCGGTCGAAGGCGGAGGCGCGTCGACCACCAGCGCAGGCGTCACCATGGCCGGCCCGGCAGCCTCGCCCACGGGCCGTGGCGACACCGGCGCGTTGGCGGGTGAGACCGCAGGTTCCGCAACGACCGGTTTTGCCGAGGGCGGCGCTGCCTCGGCGGGATAGGCGACGGGCGCGGGTGGGGGCGGCGCGACAACCTCCGCATCTTCGATGCCGGCTCCGCCGGCGGGCGCCTCGCGCGCAGCCGCGACTACGGCGGCGGCTGCCGGCAGGGCGACGGTTGCAGGCACCGGTTGCCTGGTCGGTTCGGCGGCGTCGATAAGGCCTCCCAGCCGCTCGGCAGGCGCGCGCCATTCGAAGGCATCGATACGCCCGGTGACCGGAGAGGCTGGCGCCCACCGTTCCGCGATTACGCCGTCGGCCACCCACGCTGGATCGCGTGGTGCGCGCACGGCGCGGCCCAGCCACTGGCGGACCTTGCCCTGGTCGCCGGTTTCGGCTTCCTCGATGTCTGCCAGGAGAAGGAAGGCAGCTTCGCGCGGCGCAAGCCGGACCGCGGCCTCGGCTTCGCTGCGGGCAAGCCTGAACTCGCCGGCGTCGAGCGCGGCGCGGGCGACGGCCAGTGCGGCCTCGACGTGATTGCGACGCATCGATTGCAGCTTCTTCGCCCGCGTCAGGCGGTCATGAGTGGAATCGCCCGAACGGGCGTGGACGTAGACATCGGCGACTTCGGGATGCGGCTCACCCTTCCAGCTCGCCTCGAGCAGCTTGGCGGCCTTGCGCACGTCACCCAGCCGGATGGCGGCGCGCGCCGCGGTGACTGCCGCCGGAACCAGATCCGGCGCCAGCCTGTTGGCTTCCAGCGCCGCGGCCTTCGCGCCGGCCGGATCTGCATCGAGCGTTTCTATCGCCTTGGCGGTAAGCAGCACGGCGCGGCGGCGGTGCGCGGCCTCGCGCCCGATCTGCTGCGTCGACTTCTGGGCGTCGACGAGGCGCAACGCCTCGTCCCATGCGCCAGCCTCAACCTTCTGCTCCAGCGTCGCGTCGGCGGCCCAGCCCAGCTGCGGCGCGGTCTGGGCCGCCTGCGCGGCATAGTGTCGGGCGGCCACGCGGTCGCCCAAACGTTCGGCTTCCAGATAGAGCCCGCGCAGGCCCAGCATCCGCATTTCGGGATCGCGCAGCATGGCCTCGAACTTGTTTCGCGCGGCCTCGTGGTCGCCTTCCAGCAGCGAGGCCTGGGCGTCGAGAAGATGGATCAGCGGCTCCTGGTCGGCGCTGATCAGCTTCATCGCCTCCTTCTTCTTCCTGCGCGCAAGGCCGGCATCGCCTGCGCCGGCTGCGATCATTCCCGTCGACAGCGCCTGATACCCGCGGTCGCGGCGACGGACGCGGAAGTAGCGCGAGATCGTGTATGGGCTGGCCCAGATGCTCTTGAGCAGCCACCAGCTGATCATCGTCGTCGCTACGATCGCCGTGACGATGACGGCGGCGACCATCAGCGTGACCTGATACTGGTAGCCGCCGAAGGTGACGACGAGGCTTCCCGGCCGGTCGGCCAGCCAGGCGAAGCCGACGCCGACGGCGAGGACCAGGACGAGGAAGAAGAGGATACGCAGCATCGATTGTCCCTGGAGACTGTGGTGTCAGGCGCGAAGCGCGGCGGCCAGCGCCTGGTCGATCAGAGTGTCGGCCGCATGCCGCGCGCGCAGCTTTGCCATGAACGCCTCCCCGGCCGTCTTCGCGGCGTCGGGCAGGCTGCCAAATTCGGCAATGGCGCGCTCATAGTCGCCCGCCGAGACGGCCGCGTCCAGCCGGGCGACGATTTCGGGCACGCCCTCGCCCTCGACCATGCCGATCGGGCGCACCTGCACGAGGCCCTGGGCGCTGGCCCAGAGGCGGTCGATGATGCCCGACTGCGGATCGATCGGCCGCGCTGCCGCGATCATGGCGTTGGCGGCGGCGTCCGATTCCGCGGCGATCTGCGCGCGCGTAGGCACGCCGCTGGCGGCGAGATCGCGAAGCTCGGCGATTTCGGGCGCATCGGGCGCAAGGGCGGCGAAAGTCTCCAGCTCGTTCATGAAAGGCTGGCCACGGTCGATTGCCGCCTTGAGCGCGGAAGCGGCGATGATGATCGCGGTTACCGGGGCCTCGGCCGCCTCCTCCATACGCTGATTGAGGGTCGCGACGCTGCCCTCCAGCGCATCGAGCCGCTGGCCGAGCGCCGCCTGGCCGTTGCCGACCTCGCCTACCTGCTGACGGATCGCGGCAATCTCGGAATTGACAGCCTCCAGCGCCGCTTCCGGCGAAGCCTGGCCAAGGCCGGCGATGGCCGTCTCGACTGCCGCTATGCGCGCCTCGATCGGGCCGAGGTCGACTTCGGGAGCCGGCTCCCCTCCCTGCGGAAGTTCGGCTATGGCGGTGCGCTGGCGTTCGACTTCGCTTGCCAGAGCGTCGAGCCGCTGTTCGGCCTCGCCGAGCCGGCCGGCGAAAGCCGAATCGGTCCCTCGTTCGGCTGGCAGCGAGGTGATGATCTGGCGCAATTCGGCGATCTCGGCCTCCAGTACGGCTATCGCCTCCTGCCCCGGGCCGCTGACCGGAGACCCGGGCGGCAGGATGCCGGCGAACTGCAGCGTGGCGGCAAGCGCCAGCGTGACGATGCCGCCAGCGACGCCGGCCGAGACGATCTCGGCCGTGCTGCGCCCGCGTACATTGGCGGCCGGCTGCGGCTCCGGCGTACGACCGAAGGCCGAGCCGTGGTCGCCGTCGTTCGCCGCGCGCGCATCGCCCGTCCACGTTCGGCCTTCGTCCGCTTCCTTCCCGGTACCGATCGCCTCCTCGCTGGCATCGGCCATGGCAGTTTCGCTGGTCGACGACAGTGATTCGGCGCCGGGCGAGGCATCCGTCCCGGTTTCGACGTTTTCATCGACCCGGGACACCGACCCCGGTTCGAGGTCGATCGTCACCGGCTCCTTTTCGGAACGGGAATGGCGGGTTCGTGGCGTCTTGACCATGCCGGGCATCCTTCGTCTACGGGCGGCCGGGCCGCTCCCCTTGATCTAGAGGTATGGATGGACGCTGAAAAGGGTTGGAATGGGGCCGCGCTCAATCCGTCGCTGAAAGCAGGGCAAGCAGCGCATCCTCACGTGGCGCGGCGCTGACGAAAACCCTGCCGGTTGCGGCAAGCGGTTCGGCAGCATTTGCCGAGATGCACAGGATATTCGCGCCGGAAAGGGCGATATCCATCATCGCGCGGCCGGACAGTGACGCCAGAAGCCTTCCGGCACGTGGAGAATGGACGAGTGCGGCGAACAGCGGCTGCCTGCCCAGCAAGGTTTCCAGTCTAGCATCCGGGTAATCGACCGGCTCCGCGCTGTAGACTTCGGCAACCACAAGGTCGACGCCTTTCGCCGCCAACAGCTCCGCGAAGTTGGCCGTGCGCTCGCGACCCGCCAGATGGAGCAGCCGGCCGGCCCGCAGAGGGGATCCGGCGATCAGTGAGGCGAGTTCCCGTGCGCTGCCGTCTGCCGAGCGCACGTCCGAAAAGCCGGCAGCATTGGCGGCAAGCGCGGTTTCGTCGCCAACCGCAAAGACCGGGCCGGCGGCAAATGCGGCGGCGAGATCGGCCGGCGCGTGGCGAACGCCGTTGGCGCTGGTGAAGACCAGACCGCCGATGCTGTCGAGCGAAGGAAGCGCCGGCATCGCCAATGGACGGATTTCGGTGAGCGGCAGCAGCACGGGTTCAAAGCCCATTGCGGCGAGCCGGGCTGCGGTGGCGTCCGCTCCCGGTTGCGGCCTGGTGATGAGGACCCGCCGTTTCACTTCCACGAATCGAAGAAGCGGCAGCCGGCCCGGTCGCGGATCTGGGCGCCGGCCGTCGCGCCCAGCCGCGCGGCCTCTGCCACTGACCCTTCGGCCGCGATCTCGTGCGCCTCGGCGCCGTCGGGCGTAAGGATCATGCCGCGAAACGACAGCTTATCGCCGTCGGTCCGCGCGTATCCGGCGAGCGGCGTGCGGCACGAGCCGTCGAGTGCCGCAAGGAAGGCCCGCTCGCAGGCAAGTGCGGCCGCAGTCGGTGCGTGGCCGATCGGCGCCAGCATCGCCCCGGCACGTTCGTCGCCGATGCGGCTTTCGATGCAGATGGCGCCTTGTCCCGGTGCGGGGGGGAAGGTGTCGACAGGCAGCAGTTCGGTGATGATGTCGGCCAACCCCAGCCGGCGCAGTCCCGCATGGGCGAGCAGCGTGCCGGCGACCTGACCCTCGTCCAGCTTGCGCAGGCGCGTCTGCACGTTGCCACGGAACATCACGACCTCGATATCCGGCCGCAGCCGGCGGATCAGAGCCTGCCGCCTCAGCGAGGACGAGCCGACGATCGCGCCCTGCGGCAACTCGACAAGGCGTGGCGCCGCGCGGCCGATGAAGGCGTCGCGCACGTCCTCGCGCTCCAGAAAGGTGGACAGCTCCAGTCCGCGTGGCAGCCTGGTGGGCATGTCCTTCGACGAATGCACGGCGATGTCGATGCGGCGATCGAGCAGCGCCTCCTCGATCTCCTTGGTGAAAAGCCCCTTGCCGCCGGCCTCCGACAGCGGACGGTCCTGGATGCGATCGCCACTGGTCGAGATCGTCACGATCTCGAAGGCTTGCTCGGGCAGACCATGAGCGGCCATCAGGCGGGAGCGAGTCTCGTGCGCCTGCGCCAGCGCGAGCGCGCTGCCGCGCGTTCCGATTCTCAACACTTCCGTTTGCATGCCGCGCTGTCCATGATAGGTGCGGGCCAGTCCTATCGGGGAATGACCGGCACAGCAATGACCCGCATCCTGGGCATCGAGACGAGCTGCGACGAGACCGCCGCCGCCGTGGTGGCGGCCGGCGACGACGGCGTGCCGTCGATCCTGTCCAACGTCGTGCTCAGCCAGATCGAGGAGCACGCGGCCTTCGGCGGTGTGGTGCCGGAGATCGCGGCGCGCGCCCATGTCGAGGCGTTGGACGGCGTGATCGAGGCGGCCCTGGAAGAGGCGGGCGTTTCGCTCACCGATCTCGACGGCATTGCCGCCACCGCCGGCCCCGGGCTCATTGGCGGTCTGATCGTCGGGCTGATGACAGGCAAGGCGCTGGCAGCGGCGAGCGGCCGGCCCTTGCTGCCCGTCAATCATCTCGAAGGCCATGCGCTAACGGCGCGACTGACCGATGGCGTCGACTTTCCCTATCTGCTGCTGCTGGTCTCAGGCGGCCATACGCAGGTCATTCTGGTGCGCGGCGTCGGCAACTATGAGCGCTGGGCAACGACGATCGATGACGCGCTGGGCGAAGCCTTCGACAAGACGGGCAAGCTGCTTGGCCTTCCCTATCCCGGCGGACCGAGCGTCGAGAAGGCTGCCGCGACGGGCGATCCCGCGCGCTTTGCCTTTCCACGGCCGCTGAGGGGCGAAGAACGTCTCGATTTCTCGTTCTCCGGTCTGAAGACTGCCGTGCGGCAGGCCGCGACCGCGATTGCGCCGCTGTCGGACAAGGATGTTGCCGATATCTGCGCCGGCTTTCAGCTTGCCGTCACCGAGACGCTCGCCGAGCGCGTCGGGCGCAGCCTCATGCGCTTCAGCGAGCAGTTTCCCGACGCCGCCGCGCGGACGCTGGTCGTGGCCGGCGGCGTGGCGGCCAACCACGCTATCCGAACCATGCTGGATGGCCTGTGCACACGTCATGGCGCTCGCCTCGTCGCACCGCCGGTCGCACTGTGCACCGATAACGCCGCGATGATTGCCTGGGCGGGGCTCGAGCGCCTGCGCGTGGGCCTCGTCCCGGACGACGCGGCTGGTTTCGCGCCGCGCTCGCGCTGGCCGCTGGACGAGGGCGCAAGTCCGCTGATCGGCTCAGGACGCAGGGGGGCGAAGGCGTGAGCGGGCGAAAGCGGATCGCCGTGCTCGGCGGCGGAGCCTGGGGCACCGCGCTTGCGGTCACCATGGTGCGCGCAGGCCACGACGCCAGCCTTTGGGCGCGCGACGAGGACACGGTCGCCGCCATCAACGAACGGCAGGAAAATCCGCGCTATTTGCCGGGAATCAGGCTGGACGACGCACCGGTGGCGACGGCCAGCCTGCCACAGGCGCTCGATGGAGCGGACTGCGCGCTGGCCGTGGTGCCCGCGCAGGCGCTGCGGGCGCTGCTTGAAGAGGCCGGGCAACATCTGCATTCAGGGCTTCCCTTCGTTCTGTGCGCCAAGGGCATCGAGCGCAACACTGGCATGTTGCTCTCCGAAGTGGTGGGCGCGGCGCGGCCGCAGAGCCCTGTCGCGGCGCTTTCCGGCCCCAGCTTCGCCACCGACGTGGCGCGCGGCCTGCCGACCGCCGTCACCGTTGCGGCAGTCGATGGGATGCTTGCCGCCGAGCTTGCCGGCCTGCTCTCGGCGCCGGCCTTTCGCTGCTATTCCAGCACCGACCTCGTCGGTGTGGAGATTGGTGGTGCGCTCAAGAACGTGCTCGCCATCGCCGCCGGCGCCGTAGCCGGCGCGGGCCTGGGCGCCAGCGCCCAGGCGGCGATGGTGACGCGCGGGTTCGTCGAGTTGAGACGGCTGGGCGTGGCCTTCGGGGCCGAGCCGGAGACACTGATGGGCCTGTCGGGGCTGGGCGACCTGATCTTGACCTGCGGCTCGGCGCAGTCGCGCAATTTCGCCTACGGGCAGGCGCTGGGACGCGGCGAAAGCCTGGAGGGCCGGCCGCTGGCCGAGGGCGTGGCGACAGCCAGCATTGCCGCGCGGCTGGCGGGCGACAGGGGCATCGAGGCGCCGATCATCGACGCGGTGGCTGCATTGCTCGACGGCCGCGTAACCATATCGCAGGCCGTGACTGCGCTGATGTCGCGGCCGTTGAAGAGCGAATCTGACCAGATACCAATTCGGAGGCAACGATGATCTTCACCCTCATCTGCAAGGACAGGCCGGGCCATGTCGAAATGCGGCTGGCGAACCGGCCTGCCCATGTCGACTACCTGATGACGCTCGACCGGCTGGGCAAGCTGAAGTTCGCCGGCCCGTTCCTGGGCGAGGACGGCAAGCCGATCGGCAGCCTCGTGGCGGTTGAGGCGGAGGACCGCGCCGAGGCCGAGCAGATCGCCGCAGGCGACCCCTACGCCAAGTCGGGCCTGTTCCAGAGCACGGAGATCATGCCGTGGAACTGGGTGTTCAAGGCGCCGGGTGCGAAATAATGGCCTACTGGCTGTTCAAGTCGGAGCCCGACACCTGGTCGTGGCAGCAGCAGAAGGCAAAGGGCAAGGCCGGCGAGGAATGGACCGGCGTGCGCAACTACCAGGCGCGCAACAACATGCGCGCGATGCAGATCGGCGATCTCGGCTTCTTCTACCACTCGAACGAGGGGCTGGAAGTGGTCGGCCTCGTCGAGGTCTGCAAGCTCGTCCACCCCGATTCATCGACGGACGACCCGCGCTGGGAATGCGTCGACATCCGTGCGGTGCGCGACATGCCCAACCCGGTGACGCTCAAAGCGATCAAGGCCAATCCGAAGCTCAGCGATATGTCACTGGTCACTTCGATGCGGCTGTCCGTCCAGCCGGTGAAGGCTGACGAATGGGCCGAGGTCTGCCGGATGGGCGGGCTGGAGCACGATCCCAAATAGCTCAACCGGTTTCGGGCAGGACCATGGTTGCCGAAAGAGAGGGGCCGAGTGCCTCGTTCCAGCTCGCCGAGCCGGGACGGGCGGAGGCCTTCATCCGCGCCAACACGGCGCCGATGGCGCCGCCGCATGTCCCCGAGATCAGGCTCCATCTTGCAGACGAGGCGCACGAGCTGTGGCTGAAGACGGAGGAGCTGGAGGCCATGGGCCTGCCTCCGCCCTTCTGGGCTTTCGCCTGGGCAGGCGGGCAAGGGCTCGCGCGCTACGTGCTCGACCATCCCGAAACAGTCGCGGGGAGGAGGGTGCTCGACTTCGCCAGCGGGTCCGGCCTCGTCGCGATCGCGGCGGCCAAGGCGGGCGCGGCCAGCGTGATCGCGGCCGACATCGACCCGTTCTGCGGCGAGGCGGTGCGCATCAATTGCGCTGTCAACGGTGTTGCCTGCGCCTTCACCGATCGCGACCTGATTGGCCTCGACGAGGGATGGGACCTGGTGCTGGCGGGGGATGTTTTCTTCGACAGGCTGCTGGCATCGCGGCTCGTGCCGTGGTTCGAGGCGCTCTGCGGCCGTGGCGCCGCCGTCGTGATCGGCGATCCCGGCCGCGCCTACCTACCGAAGACCGGGCTCAGAGCCCTCGCCACCTACGAGGTGCCAGTGACCCGGGTGCTAGAGGATGCCGAGGTCAAGCGCACAACCGTGTGGCGGGTCGGCGGCTGACAACGGCCCGCGCCGGCGCTATAGGTTGATATCAACATTGTGGGCGGAGGATCGTGTCATGCAGTTCGGTGGCGTCAGCTATCTGGCAGTGGTCGTCGCGGCGGCCGCCGCGTTCATCTACGGCGCGGTCTATTATGGCGTCCTGTCCAAGGCGTGGATCAAGGCGGGCCGCATCGCGCCGGAGCAGGCGCGGCCCGGGCCGATGATTCTGGCCGTGACGTTCGGCGCCGAGCTGGTCATGGCCTGGGTACTCGCGGGCATCATCGGACATCTCGGCGTCGGGCAGGTCACGCTCTGGAACGGCGTCGTCGCCGCTTTCCTCGTCTGGCTCGGTTTCATGGTCACGACGATGGCCGTCAACCATCGCTACCAGGCCTATGGCTGGGACCTGACCGCGATCGACGGCGGGCACTGGCTCGGCGTGGCGCTGATCATGGGCGCGGTGATCGGCTGGTGGGGCGTCTGACGCCTCAGCGCGCGACGATCATCACCGTGCGCGCCGAAAGCACCGGAAGCAGCCGGCGCATCGTCGCCATGGTCACGGCGACGCAGCCTTCGGTGGGTTGGAAGCCCGGTCGCGCGATGTGGAAGAAGATCGCGCTGCCGATGCCGCGCCGGCGCGGGCGGATGTTGAAGTCGAGGACGATGACGCAGTCGTAGAGCCTGTCCGGTCGCTGCATGCGTTCGGTACTCGCCGGGTAGGGTAGTCGGATCGGGCGGTTGTAGTTGCGGTCCTGTGGGGCGTCGCACCAGCCGTCGTCCGGTCCGATCGCCGAAAGCGGCAGGCGCGAGCGAAGGGGTGTGAGCCGGCCGCGCCGGAAGTGGCCATTGATCAGCCGCATGCGCCCGAGCGGCGTCGCGCCATCGCCCTCGCGCTTGATGGCGCGGATGCCCGAGCGGCCCAGCGCGCATTGAAACACGCTGCCGCCCGCCTGCATCAGACCCTGGTCGGGTCGGCCGGGCCGCGGCCGCACGACGATGACGCCAAGGCCGCGCCGCTTGTCTGCCGTATTTCCCCCACGAATCTTCGCATAACTCGCCATGGTCGGAACACTTAGACGTGATCGTCCTTCTCGCCTACGACGTTCCGGATTAAACCGAAGTGCATTGTGTCACGTATACCGTTTATTGGAGAGGCCATGACGTCACGTACCATCCTCATCGTCGACGACGACGCCGATCTGCGCGACACGCTGGTGGAGCAATTGTCGCTCTATGAGGAGTTCGACGTGCAGCACGAGGCGTCCGCCGGCAAAGGTATCCAGGCCGCCCGCGCGGGCATCGTCGACCTGCTGATCATGGATGTCGGCCTTCCCGACATGGACGGGCGCGAGGCCGTGAAGCTGTTGCGCAAGGGCGGCTTCAAGTCGCCGATCATCATGCTGACCGGCCACGACACCGATTCCGACACCATCCTCGGGCTGGAGGCGGGCGCCAACGACTATGTGACCAAGCCTTTCCGCTTCGCCGTGCTTCTGGCGCGCATCCGCGCCCAGCTTCGCCAGCACGAGCAAAGCGAGGACGCGACCTTCGTGGTCGGCCCCTATGTTTTCAAGCCGAGCCAGAAGCTTCTGACAGACCAGAAGGGCGGCAAGGTGCGGCTGACCGAGAAAGAGGCCTCGATCATCAAGTATCTCTACCGCGCCGACCAGAAGGTGGTGACGCGCGACGTGCTGCTGGAAGAGGTATGGGGTTATAATTCCGGCGTGACGACACACACGCTGGAAACGCACGTCTACCGGCTGCGGCAGAAGATCGAGCGCGATCCTTCCAATGCCGAGATTCTTGTGACGGAAAGCGGCGGCTACAAGCTCGTCCCTTGACTGGCGTCCGGTTGCAGCCGAAGAACCGGATGGGGGCGCAACCGGGGACTGCGAATTGGCGCTTGACGACGACATCCGCATCTTGTCGGGAGTCGGTCTCTTTTCCGAACTGAATGCGGAGCAGCTCAGGCTGTTGGCCTTCGGTGCCGAGACGATTCGTGTCGCGGCGGGCGAGGAAATCTACCGCGAGGGTGCCGCCGCCGATTGCGCCTATGTCGTGTCGGGCGGGCGGGCTGTGCTCTATCGCGACCGGGACGGCGAGGCGGTGGCAGTCGCGCGACTGGGCGAAGGCTCGATCCTTGGCGAACTGGCGTTGATCGCGCCCGGCAAGCGCCTGACCTATGCGGCAGCCGAGACTGATGTCGAGCTCGTCCGTCTCAGCCGCACGCTGTTCCGCCGCATCCTTGAGGAGTATCCCGAAGCTGCTGCGAGTCTTCACCGCAAGATGACGCAGGATCTCCAGGAATTCCTCCGGAGACTTGAAATGCTGGGGCCGCGCTTCGGCGAGTAGGGCGAGGCTGTCTTCCGGTCCGCTCAGTCGAGATCGAAGCGCGCGATCACGGGCACATGGTCCGACGGCCTGTCCCAGCCGCGCGCGTCGCGCAGCACGTCCATGCCAACGAGCGCCGGAGACAGGTTGGGCGACGACCAGACGTGATCCAGGCGACGTCCGCGGTCCGAAGCCGCCCAGTCCTGCGCGCGATAGCTCCACCAGGTATAGAGCTTCTGCTCGGGCGGGATCGCCTGACGCATCAGGTCGACCCAGCCGCCATGCTTGCGCATTGCCTCGAAGCTTTCCGTCTCGACGGGCGTGTGGCTGACGACATTGAGCAACTGCCGGTGAGACCAGACGTCGGTTTCAAGCGGCGCGATGTTGAGGTCGCCGACCAGCACCGACGAAAGGTCTTCGCCCTCGGTTGCGGCCACGTCGCGCATCTCGGCGACGAAGTCGAGCTTGTGGCGGAATTTCGGATTGATCACCGGGTCGGGCTCGTCGCCGCCGGCCGGCACGTAGAAATTGTGCAGCAGAATGCTCTTCCCGCCGGCCTGCAGCCGGACCGAGAGATGACGGCAATCGCCATTGTCGCAGAAACGCCGCTTCTCGACCATCTCGATCGGGCGCCGGGCAACCGTGGCCACGCCGTGATAGCCTTTCTGGCCGCTGATGGCGATGTGCTCGTAACCGGCCTTGCGGAACGCCTTGAAGGGAAACAGGTCGTCCGGGCACTTGGTTTCCTGAAGGCACAGCACATCCGGTCGGTGCTCTTCCAGAAGTCGCTCGACCAGCGGCATGCGCAGGCGCACGGAATTGATGTTCCAGGTGGCGATCGAGAAGGGCATGGAGCGGTCCGGCGGGTCTGAGGCGATGGCCGCGGACCCTGCCAGCGGAGGCTGGATAATGCAACATGCGCGGGGCTGTGCCCCGCTCGCCCGTAGCTATTCCACAGGCCGATCGTCTGCCGCCAAGCGAGCCTACTTCCGAAGGAGATCGCTGGATGCGCTAGCGATTCTGCTGCGCCTGCAAATCGTTGATGCGCTGGTAGTTGATCGCGAACACCGACGGGTCGAAGGTGACGCCTTCCTGCACGTTGAAGATCATCACCGTGGTGTCCTTGCCCTGCGCGTCGGTGATCGTCCACTGGCGCAACTCGTAGTTCTTCGGGTCGAACATCATGGTGATGGTCGAGTTGCCGAAGGTTGAGCGATCGGCGAGCTGGATCGTGGTCAGGTCGGCTTCTTCGCGCACCGAGCGCACTTTGCCGCCCGACAGGTCGATGCGCTCGTCGAGCAGCAGTTTCAGCGGCGTCTGCGCCAGCGGGTAGGCGTCGGCGGTCTTCAGCTTGGTGTTCTCCAGCAGCACGTTGCGGCCGTCGGAGGTGACCTTGAAGTGGGCGGGCGCCTCATAGTTGAACCGCACCTTGCCCGGCCGCTCGATATAGAACTTGCCGCCAGTCTGCTCGCCCTTGGGGCCGAACTGCACGAATTCGCCCATCATGGTGCGCACGCGCGAAAAATGGTCGGCGATCTTCTGCGCGGCAGCGGACGCCTGCGCGTGTGCCGTGCCGGCGAAGGGGCCGGTGACCTGCGACAGGACCAACAGGCCGGCGCCAAGCGCGGCGTTGCCGAGAAACGCGCGTCGCGACATGGTCCCGTGCATGAGTGCGGAAGCTTCGTTCGCCATCTTGTCCATCGCATCTGTTCCTTGTCGTTGAGCGGTAGGCGGCCAGTTGGGCCGAAATGCGGCCAGCCCGGCCCGCGTCAGCCTTTCAACGCCCGTTCCGCCTCCGGGTTGCCGCTGGCCGACAAAGCGTGCTGCGAATCATTCAGACGCAGCTCTGCGTGCTTTCGCCTCACTGTTTTGCGCATGGGTGCCCGCTTTCGGGAGACACGCTTCAGAACTTGTCATCCTCTGTCGGCACCAGAATCTCGCGCTTGCCGGCGTGGTTGGCAGGTCCGACGATTCCCTCCTGTTCCATGCGCTCGATGATCGAAGCGGCGCGGTTGTAGCCGATGCCAAGCCGGCGCTGGATGTAGCTGGTCGAGGCCTTGCCGTCGCGCAGCACCACCGCCACGGCCTGATCGTAGGGATCTTCCGAATCGTCGAAATTGCCGCCGCCCGACGACGAGCCGCCGCGGCCGCCGTCGTCGTCATCGTCGCCTTCGTCCTCGGTGATCGAATCGAGATACTCGGGCACGCCCTGAAGCTTGAGGTGGGCAACGACCTTCTCGACCTCGTCATCCGAGACGAACGGGCCGTGCACGCGCTGGATGCGGCCGCCGCCGGCCATGTAGAGCATGTCGCCCATGCCCAGCAGCTGCTCGGCACCCTGCTCGCCTAGAATGGTGCGGCTGTCGATCTTGGACGTGACCTGGAAGGAGATGCGCGTCGGGAAATTGGCCTTGATGGTGCCGGTGATGACGTCGACCGACGGGCGCTGCGTCGCCATGATGACGTGGATGCCGGCGGCGCGCGCCATCTGCGCCAGTCGCTGCACCGCACCCTCGATGTCCTTGCCGGCGACCATCATCAGGTCGGCCATCTCGTCGATGATCACGACGATGTAAGGCATGGCCTCCAGTTCGAGATGTTCGGTTTCATAGATCGCCTCGCCGGTCTGGCGGTCGAAGCCGGTCTGCACGGTGCGCGATATCTGCTCGCCCTTCTTTTCCGCCTGCGAGACGCGCTGGTTGAAGCCGTCGATGTTGCGCACGCCCACCTTGGACATCTTGCGGTAACGGTCCTCCATCTCGCGAACGGTCCATTTGAGCGCGACCACGGCCTTCTTGGGATCGGTGACGACGGGCGTCAGCAGGTGCGGGATGCCATCATAGACCGACAGTTCCAGCATCTTGGGATCGATCATGATCAGGCGGCACTCTTCAGGCCGCATCCGGTAGACCAGCGACAGGATCATGGTGTTGATCGCAACCGACTTGCCCGAACCGGTGGTGCCGGCCACCAGCACGTGCGGCATCTTGGCGATATCGGCGATCACCGCCTCGCCGTTGATGGTCTTGCCGAGCGCCAGCGCAAGTTTGGCCTTGGTCTGCTCATAGTCGCGGCTGGCGAGCAACTCGCGCAGATAGACGGTCTCGCGCTTCGCGTTGGGCAGTTCGATGCCGATTGCGTTTCGGCCGGGAACGACGGCAACGCGGCAGGCGATGGCACTCATCGAGCGGGCGATGTCGTCGGCTAGGCCGATGACGCGCGAGGACTTGATACCCGGCGCCGGCTCGAGTTCGTATAGCGTGACGACCGGGCCGGGGCGGACGTGGATGATCTCGCCCTTGACGCCGAAATCCTCCAGCACGCCTTCCAGCAGGCGGGCATTCTGTTCCAGCGCGTCTTGCGACAGCGACGGATCGCGCGCGACATTCTTCGGCTCCGACAGGAAGTGAAGCGACGGCATTTCGAACGCGTCCGCGCCGATCAGCGAACGCTGGGCCTCGCGCTGCACGCGGGCACCCTGCTGCGGGCGCGGGGCCGGAGCCTCGACGCGGGTGGCCGCATCGGAGCGAAAATGCCTGACCTGCGCAGACTGTGCGCCGCGCTCGGGCGTCGGTCGAATCACCACGTCGTCGTCGAAATCGTCGTCGTCGGCATCGAAATGCCTGGGGGCCTCGTCGGCGATGTCGAACGGCGGCTCGTCGTCGATCGACGGTGCAGCCGAGAAGCCGGGCTCGACGCGGGTGCGGCGGGTGCTGGCTGCCGGCCGGTGCTCGGGCCAGTCGTCTTCGTCCTGCCATTCGCGTGCGGCGCGGCTTCGGGCGAGCCCGTCGAACATTCCGGCACGGCGGCGAAGGAACGACTTTGCGGAAAGCCACCAATGCGTCATGGCGCCTAGCGCGAGGATGCCAGTGCTCTCGGCCTCGTCGTCATCCTCGTCCTCGACCACATCTTCGACGGCCTTGGCGCGCGCGCGTCGAACCGGACGTTCCTCCTCGACATTCTGGACGGCACCGCCCGTGAAGGCGGCGGCGTGAGCGAGCAGCCATAGCGTAGGACCGGCGAAGACCGCGGCGGTGAGGATCGCGGACAGGCCGGACGGGTAACCCCCGGCGATAAGCGACGGAATGGTCAGCGCAATGTCGCCGATGACGCCGCCGAGGCCGGACGGCAGCGGCCAGGTCGCCGGAGCGGCGGCGCAGCCGATCACCGCGGACGCACCAGCCGCAGCTGCGATCCACGCTGCGGCGCGACGCAACGGACGGGACACCGGCCGGGCAGAAAGCAAGCGGAAAGCCCATCCCAGCGCGGGCAGCAGCGCAACGACCGATGCCAATCCGAAAAACTGCATCAAGAGATCGGCGATCACGGCGCCCGGATAACCCATGGCGTTCGCGACGGCGCTGTCCGTGGCATGGCTGAAGCTAGGATCGGCGACGTTCCAGGTCGCCAAGCTGGCCAGCACGAAGCCGGAGGCCGAGAGTACCGCGAAGCCGGCGGCGCGCGTCGCCTGCCGGTGCAGGAAGCCGCGTATCCCGTATCCCGTATCGTCGATCGACAGTTGCGCTGAGGCACCCGAACGCATGTGAGCTCCCGTCAAGACCAGCCGCGCACGACCGCGACTGGCGGCGCACGTATGCAGTCCAGACTAGGCAGGCGAGGTTAAGGGCGCATTAACCATGGACGGGAGGCCGCGACAGTCACGCATCGCCGGACGAGGATTGCGCGTCGCCCGCACAAGGAAAGGCCCGGCGCCTGAGGGGCAAGCGCCGGGCCTTTGCCGTCCAGGGGACGGAGGGTCGTCCGTCCGGAGGCCTTACATGGACGGCATGATCGCGATGTCGCGCACGCTCGCAGGCGCGCCCTCGACCGCGCCGACCTCGCTGGCCGCACCGCTCTCGAGATTGACGGAATGCAGCGCCCCGCCGCTCATCAGCCAGGCTTCGTTGCCACCCGCGCCGTCGGAGACTATGTCGAAGCCGACTTCAGTCACTTCGACCCCGAGCTCGCCGACAGCGTTCAGGACGCCGTCGTTTGGCGGGTCCTGCAGCACAAGCCAGCCGGCCGCGCCGTCGATGTTGAAGAGCTGGGTACTTTCGGTGCCGGCGTAGGAGTTGGTGTAGGCGCCCGCAATCACGTCTGGCGTTGTATCGCCCTCGGCATAGGAATGGCTGCCGTCCTCGACGACTTCGCCGGTATCGACATTGACGCGCAGGCTGGTTCCGTCATTGCCCATCACTCTCAGGCGGTCGGCGGCCGGGTTGAAGTCGACGGTAGCGGTGACGCCCGAGGCAAGCTTCGTAGACAGCGTGCTTACGGGGGTGGCCGCGCCAGTCTGCGGATCGATCGTTGCAACGGTGCCGTCCTCGAAGACACCGTAAAGCATGCCGTCGGCGGGTCTCACGTCGATGCCGAGCAGGCGGCCCTCGCCTCCCTCTACACCCACCGTGCCGGTGACGGCCATAGCTTCGGTGTCGACCCAGGCGAGATCCCGCTCGCCGGTGAGTGCCACTACATTGGCGGCTGCTGCCGGCGCGGCATAGGCGACGCCAAGTGCTGCCAAGAAGGCCAGCGATGGTCCGGACGTGAACTTGAGCATGGATGTTTCTCCCGTGTTCTTGTTTTCGGATGGCAATTACATGTCTATCTACGGTGCAGCATCGTCTTCGGTTCACCTTTTGGTAGAATCATCTTTTGCGGAGAGCAGCCCGGACCGATGTTCACGCAGGTCTCGCACAAATTTTCTCGTGTAGGCTCACGCCGTCTGAGCACAAAAAAGGCCCGGCTTGCGCCGGGCCTCAAGTGTGCGACGGCCTCGTGGCCGTCGCGACGGGATTGGTGTCAGCGAACGCTGGCGCCGCTGAATTCGGGGTAGGCTTCGACGCCGATCTCCGCCTTGTCGAGGCCGAGAACTTCGTCCTCTTCGGTCGGGCGCAGGCCGAACACGGCCTTGAGGACGCCCCAGACGATCAGGCTGGCGCCGAAGACGAACACGCCGACCGTGACGATGGCGACGAGCTGCGGCCAAAGGCTGGCGCCCGGGTTGGTGAACACCACCGCAATCGTGCCCCAGATGCCGGCGAAGAGGTGCACCGGGATGGCGCCGACCACGTCGTCAATCTTGAGCTTGTCGAGCAGCGGCACCGACAGCACCACGATGATGCCGCCAACGGCGCCGATCAGCGAGGCGGCGCCGAGGCCGGGGGTCAGCGGCTCGGCGGTAACCGAGACGAGGCCGGCGAGCGCGCCGTTGATCGCAAAGGTGACGTCCACTTTCTTGTAGAGGAACTGCGTCAGGATCATCGCGGCGAGCGCGCCGCCGACAGCGCCGGCATTGGTGTTGGCCATCACGCGGCCGACATCGGCGATGTCACCGACCGTGCCCATGGCGAGCTGCGAGGCGCCGTTGAATCCGTACCAGCCCATCCACAGGATGAACATGCCAAGCACCGCCAGCGGCATATTGGAGCCCGGCAGCGGGTTGACCGAACCGTCGGCGTTGTACTTGCCCTTGCGCGCGCCGATGAGGATGGCGCCGGCGAGAGCCGCCCAGCCGCCGACCGAATGCACGACCGTCGAACCGGCGAAGTCGTTGAAGCCCATCTGGTCGAGGAAACCGCCGCCCCACTTCCAGGAAGCCTGGATCGGATAGATCAGCGCGGTCAGAGCCAGCACGAACAGCAGGAACGGCCACAGCTTCAGGCGCTCTGCGACGGTGCCCGACACGATCGACGCCGCGGTTGCGCAGAACATGATCTGGAAGAAGAAGTCGGAGCTGGTCGTGGCATAGGAGATGTCCGTCGCCGCCTCGGCCGTCAGGCCGACGGGCTCCAGCACAGCGATGCCGATGGCGCCGAGAATGCCGTCGATCATCCAGGCATCGCCCGGATACATGATCTGGTAGCCGATGATGTAGTAGGCGATGCAGGCCGTCGAATAGAGGCCGATGTTCTTCATGATCTGCATCGACACGTTCTTGGTGCGGACGAAGCCGACTTCAAGCATGGTGAAGCCGGCAGCCATCCAGAACACGAGGATGCCGCCGAACAGCATCAGGAACGAGTTGAGGATGTACTTGACCTGGATCGAGGCTTCGACCAGTTCGGGCGCGGTTTCGGGGACCTCTGCCGCAGTGTCCTGCGCGAAGGCCGGCTCGACCGCCAGCAAGGCGGCCAGCGCGGCCGCGCCGAGCAGCGGCCGTGCGGCGCGGGAAAGATCTGGAATTCTCATGATCGCAATCTCCATGGATATGGACCGGGTCGCTCAGAGCGCGTCGGTGTCTGTTTCGCCGGTGCGGATGCGCACGGCCTGATCGATGCCAAAGACGAAGATCTTGCCGTCGCCGATCTGGCCGGTCTTGGCCGCGCCGGAGATTGCCTCCACCGCCTTGTCGACGAGGTCGGCCCCTACCGCGACCTCGATCTTGACCTTGGGCAGGAAGGATACGGCGTACTCCGCGCCGCGATAGATTTCCGTGTGCCCCTTCTGCCGCCCGTAGCCTTTGACTTCGGTGACGGTCAGGCCCTGAATCCCGACGGCGGTGAGCGCTTCGCGCACCTCGTCGAGCTTGAACGGCTTGATGATTGCCATCACAATTTTCATCAAGTTCACCCTTTGCTGATGCGGGTCCCCGCGTTTGCCGTGACATCGCCGACCGCGGGTGCGGCCGAGGAGTGCAAAGGATGAATCAAACGGCGTGCCAATTGCCCTGGCAGCCGATTAACTAATTGTAAATGTTAGAAATTAGGGTGTCCGCGACGCGGGCATTTCGCAGGCGCAGCATGATGCTTGCCCAAAAAATGGGCAAGTGCACGAAATTGGCTAACTTTGTGGCCGGGTGCGCAGCCGCACCAGCCCTTCCTGAGCCGTCGAAGCGATCAACGTGCCGTCGCGGCCGTAGAGGAAGCCGCGGGAAAAGCCGCGTGAGCCGATCGCGTTAGGGCTGTCCTGGGTGTAGAGCAGCCAGTCGTCGAGCCTGTGCGGTCGATGGAACCACATCGCGTGGTCGAGGCTCGCCATCTGGATCTCGGGATCGAAGCCGATGCGTCCATGAGCGAAGGTGGAGGCGTCCAGCAGCGTCATATCCGAAAGATAGGCGAGTATCGCCGCCTGCATGCGGCGGTCGTCCGGCACGGCGCCTGTCATGCGTACCCAGACATCCTGGTGTGGCGGCAGCTTTTCGCGGCTGGTGTAGTGCTCGATGTTGACGGGCTTTATCTCCAGCGGCCGCTCGCGTGCCCAGAACTTGCGGACCGCGTCGGGCACCATGTGCCCGGTCTCCTCAAGCAGCTCGAACTGGTTACGGAGCGTTTCCGGCCCCGGAACGTCGAGCGGCATCGGCATCTGGTGCTCCAGTCCCTGCTCTTCGACCTGGAAAGAGCATTCGAGCGAGAAGATGGCGTGGCCGTGCTGGATCGCGGTCACCCGACGCGTCGTGAAAGAGCCGCCGTCGCGCAGGCGGTCGACCTGATAGACGATCGGCACCGCCGGGTCGCCGGGCCGCATGAAATAGCAGTGCAGCGAGTGGACGTACCGCTCGTCCTCGACCGTGCGCTGGGCGGCAACCAGTGCCTGTCCGATCACCTGCCCGCCGAACACGCGCTGCCAGCCGACCTTGTGGCTGCGACCACGATACAGGTTGTGTTCCAGCCGCTCGAGATCGAGTATGGCCAGCAGTTCCCGCATGGCTTCGGACATTTGGCCGTACCCCATTCTCTCGCCGCAAATTTGGCCGAGGTTTGCAACAGGACGGCAGCGCAGGCAAGCCGGGACCGGCCGCGGCAACGCCGCGCAAGAGAAAGGACGCCGCCATGGAAGCGAAAGACAAAGGGTTCGACATCGTGGTGGCCGGGGCCGGCTATGTCGGCCTCGCGGTGGCGGTTTCCATCGCGCAGTCGCGGCCGAGCCTTGCGATCGCGGTCGTCGACGGCGCGCCGGAAGGCACATGGCAGCGCGACGGCCGCGCTTCCGCGATCGCGGCGGCGGCGACGCGGATGCTCGACCGGCTTGGCTGCTGGGAGGAAATCGCACCCAACGCGCAGGCGATGACTGAGATGATCGTCACCGATTCGCGCGCGTCCGACCCGGTGCGGCCGGTTTTCCTCACCTTCGACGGCGAGGTGGCGCCGGGCGAGGCTTTTGCCCACATGGTCGCCAATCGCGACCTCAACGGCGCGCTGCGCCGGCGCGCGGCGGAACTCGGCATCGCGCTGATCGAAGGTGTCGGCGTTGCCGGGTTCGAGATCGGCCCGCAAACGACGGCGGTTCACCTGGCGGACGGCGTCTCGCTGACAACGCGGCTGCTTGTCGCTGCCGACGGCGTCAGATCGCGGCTGCGCGAGATGGCGGGAATCGGGATCGTTCATTGGGACTACGGCCAGTCCGGCATCGTCTGCACGGTCGAGCACGAGCGTCCGCATGGCGGCCGCGCCGAGGAGCACTTCCTGCCGGCCGGGCCGTTCGCCATCCTGCCCTTGCAGGGCAACCGCTCGTCGATCGTCTGGACGGAGCGCACCGAGGACGCCGAGCGGCTGACAGCGGAGGACGCGCTGGTGTTCGAGGCGGAGCTGGAATCGCGCTTCGGCCACAAGCTGGGCGAGATCCGGGTGGTCGACCAGCCGCGCGCGTGGCCGCTGGGCCTGACGCTGGCGCGCGACTTCGTGAAGCCGCGATTCGCGCTGGCCGGCGACGCCGCCCACGGCATCCATCCGATCGCCGGGCAGGGGCTGAATCTGGGCTTCAAGGATGCGGCGGCGCTGGCCGAGGTGGTGGTCGAGGCCGATCGGCTCGGCCAGGACATCGGCGGGCTCGACGTGCTGGAGCGCTACCAGCTTTGGCGGCGTTTCGACACTTTCCAGATGGGCGCGACGACCGACGTGCTGAACCGCCTGTTTTCCAACGATCTCATGCCGATCCGCGCCGTCCGCGACTTCGGTCTCGGGCTGGTCGAGCGGATGCCGCGGCTGAAGGACTTCTTCATCCGCCAGGCCTCGGGACTTTCGCAATCCTCGCCGCGGCTGCTGCGTGGCGAGGCGATCTGACCGCTTCGGCCCAACTCAGCCGTCAGCCGGGTCGATCGAATAGGCTTCGCGCACCTCGATATGACCGGTCCTGGCCAGCGCCATCGCTCCCGCGATCGCTACCGCATCGGCCATGTCGCCAGCCTCGATCATCACCAGCCCGATGATCTGCTCCTTGGTTTCGGCGAACGGGCCGTCGGTGACGATCGGCTTGCGGCGGGTTCGGACCGTCCTGGCCTCGCTGGGCAGCTTCAACGCCCGCGCCATCACCAGCTTCCCTTCGGCCTTCAGCTTACGGTCGAAGGCGAGAGAATCGGCCTGCATTCGCGCGTGTTCCTGCTCCGACATTTCGGCGAAGGCTTCCTGCGTATGGTGGATCAGGCAAACGAACAGCATTGGCTCAGCCCCCCGTAAACAGCGCGACATCGACGATGCTCCACGCCGGCATCGACGCGGATATGACAATCCCAAGCGCGACCGCTACAGCGGCGATCACGGTTACAATCCTGCCAGCGCGTGGCAGCTCCCCGCCCATGCGACGCCAGCGTAGCAGGTGATCGGTCATTTCCACAGGCATCATGGCCTTGGCTCCTCCGCGCGACCCAGGAATGGGGCCGCCCTGGTGGAGACGCTGGCCGACAGCTCCGGCCGACATTCCTGCCATGCGCCAGACAAAGAATTCAGCGGCCGGGTTGTCTGGCTAGGCGCCACCGGCTAGGTCGGTCGCATGAGCCTCGAATCCGTCCGCGCCTTCTTCGCCGAAAAAGCACCCGACATCAGCGTCATCGTCACCGAGCAGAGCTCGGCGACGGTTGATCTCGCGGCGGCCGCGCACGGCGTCGAACCGGCGCAGATCGCCAAGACGATCTGCCTGCGGGCGGGCGACGAGGTGATGCTGGTCGTCGCCAAGGGAACGGCGCGGCTCGACAACCGCAAGTTCAAGGACGCGTTTTCGGCCAAGCCTCGCATGCTGGGCACAGACGAGGTCTTGGAACTGACCAGCCATCCGGTGGGCGGCGTCTGCCCGTTCGGCCTGCCGGCACCGTTGAAGATCTATTGCGACGTCTCGCTGAAGTCGTTCGACGAGGTGGTGCCCGCGGCTGGCGCCATCAACGCGGCAGTTCGTATTTCGCCGGAGCGGATGGCCGAGCTGACGCAGGCGAGCTGGATCGACGTCTGCCAATAAGGCGCGGCCCGCGCCTCGAAGCGCCGCGCCTTTCGCCCTATGTTGCTTTCGGATGACGGTGCCGCAGGGGCGGCGCCCGCCGTACATAGGGAGACGACCATGGACCGCCACGCCACCGCAATCTGGAAAGGCAATCTCAAGGAAGGCTCGGGCACTCTCGCGTCGCAGAGCGGCGCGCTCTCCGGGCTCGGCTATTCGTTCAAGGCTCGCTTCGAGGACGAGAGTGGAAAATCGGGCACGAATCCAGAAGAATTGATCGCGGCGGCGCATGCGGGATGCTTTGCCATGCAGCTCTCGCATTTCCTGGCAGAGAACGGCACGCCCGCCGACAAGCTTGAAGCCAAGGCCGTCGTCACACTGGTGCCCGGCACCGGCATTACCGGCAGCGCGCTGACGCTGACCGGCAAGGTGCCGGGGATCGACGAGGCCAAGTTCAGGGAGCTGGCCGAAAAGGCCAAAGCCGGCTGTCCGGTCTCGAAGGCGCTCGGCGCCATCAACGTCTCGCTCGACGCGCGACTGGGCTGAAACGCTGGCCGCACGGGCCCCGCGACATATATGGAATGACGATGCGAGAGCCGGCGCAATGGATGGTCGCGCCGGCCTGCCAATTCGCAACCAAAATCCGCCAATCGGCGCTACACTCCCAAAGCAGAGATCATTCGGGAGGAATGCCATGCTGCAGGCTGACGAGGCGCGCACGCTGCGCCCGCAAAAACCCGCGTCGACGCTCAAGCTGACCGACATCACGGCGAAGGCGGCGCGCCTTCCCGCCTTCGAAGCGCATGAGCACGTCTGGCTGGGCGAGGACGACAGACGCGGCTTGACCGCGATCGTCTCGATCCACAACACCGCGCTCGGGCCCGCGCTCGGCGGAACCCGCGTCTGGCCGCACCCGACCTTCGAGGCGGCATTGATCGACGCGTTGCGCCTGTCGCGCGGCATGACCTTCAAGGCTGCGATCGCGGGCGTGCCGTTCGGCGGTGGCAAGGCGGTGATCAAGGCTGATCCGAAGACCGACAAGACTCCAGCCATGCTCGAAGCCTATGCGGAAATGCTGGCGGCGCTCAACGGCCAGTACGTCACCGGCGAGGATGTCGGCCTGACGCTGGCGGACGCGGATTTCCTGCGCCAGCGCACTCCGAACGTCTCCGGCACCACGATCGGGGGCAGCGGCAATCCTTCGCCCGTGACCGCGCTCGGCACCTTCCTGGGCATCAAGGCGGCGCTACGCCACCGCAACGGCTCGGACCAGGTGACAGGTCTTCGTGTTGCAGTGCAGGGTCTGGGCTCCGTCGGCTGGTCGCTGTGCGAGATGCTTGCGGGCGAGGGCGCGTCGCTCGTCGTCGCCGATATTGATACAGGACGCGCCCGCAAGGCGGGGGACGCATTTGGCGCCGAGATCGTGGAGACGGAAACGATCGTGGCCGCCGACGTCGATCTGTTCGCACCGTGCGCCCTCGGCGGCGTCCTGTCGGCGACCACGATCCCGCATCTCAGGGCGGCGATCGTGGCGGGCGCGGCCAACAACCAGCTTGTCCGCCACGAGGATGCAGCGCATCTGGCGCGCCGCGGCGTTCTTTATGCCCCGGACTACGTCATCAATGCCGGCGGGCTGATCAACGTGGCAGCCGAGCTCGAACCGGACGGGTACGACCGCGAGCGCGTGATGGCGCAAGTGGCGCGCATACCGGGGGTGCTGGAAGCGATCTTCCGTCAGGCCGACGAACGGGGGCTGCCCACCAACGACATCGCCCAAGGGATCGCAGAGGAGCGGATCGCCCGCGCCAAGGCGGCCTGATCGCTATTCGCAGGGGAGCCTGTTCCGGGAGACCGCACGTCAGAGGCGGCCCCGGACCGGGCCATCAATCGCGGCTCAACTGCCCTTGATCCCCTTCATGGCAGCGTCGCCCCAGATGCTCTCTATGCGCTGGTCGCGCCCGCAAGCGGTGCGGTAATATTTGTAGCGCAGCGGATTCTTCTGGTAGAAATCCTGGTGGTAATCCTCGGCCGGCCAGAAGGTCGGCGCAGCCACGATCTCGGTGACGATCTGGCGGCTGCCCAGTTCTGCCTGCGCTTCGGCTCTGGCCTTTTCGGCGGCTTCCAGTTGGGCGTTGCCCACCGCGTAGATCGCCGTCGTATAACTGTGGCCGCGGTCGCAGAACTGGCCGCCGCCGTCGGTCGGGTCGACGGAGTGGAAAAAGGCGAACAGCAACTGATCGTAGCTGACCCGCCCGGGGTCGAACTCGATGCGCACCGCCTCGCGATGATTGAAGGCCGTGTGGTCCTGATAGGTGGGGTTGTCGCTGGTGCCGCCGATATAGCCCGAGACCGTCGACAGGACGCCGTCGACATGGTCGAAATCCGATTCCACGCACCAGAAGCAGCCTCCGGCGAAGATGGCGACTTCCGGCTCGGCTGCCTTTGCGCAAGCCGCGCTGAGGCAGAGGGCGAAGGCAAGGGCTGCGGCGCGGATCATCGTCGTTCCTCCGTATCGCGCCAAGTGTTAGCACCGTTCGGGCCGTCCTCCTATCGGGCGCGCCAACAAGCCTTCGTGAGGCAGGTAGCGTCTATTCAGCAGCCAGCGCCTTCTCGATCTCCGGCATCAGCGTCGAGGTGACGACCTGCGGCGTGAACGGGCCGACATGCTTGTAGAGGATGGTGCCGTCCTTGCCGACCAGAAAGGTTTCGGGCACGCCGTAGACGCCCCATTCGATCGCCGCGCGACCGGAATCGTCGATGCCGATCGCACTGTAGGGATTGCCAAGCTCGCCGAGGAAGCGACGGGCGTTTTCGGGACGGTCCTTGTAGTTGAGGCCGGCGATGGAGACGCGCGGGTCCTGCGCCAGCGCCATCAGCAACGGATGTTCCTGGCGGCAAGGCGCGCACCAGGACGCCCAGACGTTTACCAGCGTTACCTTGCCGTCGAACTGCGCAGGCGCGAAGCCCGGAAGGCCCGAGCTTTCGAGCGGAGGCAGGGCGGTCTGCGGCGCGGGAGCGCCGATCAGCGCCGACGGAACAACAGAGGCGTCACGGCCAGACAGAAGCTGGAAAAGGAAGACGCCGGCCAGCGCCATGAACACGACGAAGGGCAGCGCGGCCAGCCAGCGACGGCGTGAAGGTGCCGGTGCGGTTTCGCCAGGCGTGCTCAATGCGCCGTTTCCCGGCTGTCGGAGCGGCGGCGGATGCCGGCTGCCTCAAGCGCGGCCAGCTCGCGCCGGCGTGCCCGCTGGTCGAGCAGTATCCATCCCGCGAGCGCCGCAATCACCAGAAACGAAACGCCATAGGCCGCCGCCACATAGGCCGCATGGGCGCTGATCATGGCCTGGCCCCCCGTTCGGCCGCGCGAGCGGCGAGCCGCCGCATGGCCGAGACGCGGCGGCGCCAGATCTCGGCGCGCATCGCCATCAGGTGCAAGGTGAAGAACGCCAGCGTGAAGCCGAGTGCGCAGACGAGCAGTGGCCAGAGCAGAGTGGGGTGGATGGTCGGCCCGTCGAGCCGGATGACCGAAGCCGGCTGGTGGAGCGTATTCCACCAGTCGACGGAAAACTTGATGATCGGAATGTTGACGAAACCGACCAGCGTCAGGATGGCTGCGGCGCGGGCGCTCCTGCCCGGATCGTCGAGGGCGCGAGTGAGCGCGATCAGGCCGAGATACATCAGGAACAGCACGAAGACCGAGGTGAGGCGGGCATCCCACACCCACCACGTGCCCCACATAGGCTTGCCCCAGATCGAGCCGGTGGCGAGGGCGAGCAGCGTGAAGGCGGCGCCGATCGGAGCGGCGGCCTTGAGCGAAACGTCGGCGAGCGGATGCCGCCAGACGAGCGTGCCCAGCGCGGCGACGGCCATGATCGAGTAGCACATCATGGAAAGCCACGCGAACGGCACGTGGATATACATGATGCGCACGGTGATGCCCTGCTGGTAGTCCTCGGGCGCCGAAAAGGCCATCCACAGGCCGATGGCGAGCACGACAAGTGACAGACCGGCCAGCCAGGGCACCAGCCGGTCCGCAAGCGCCAGGAATCGCGTCGGGTTTGCGAGGTCGATCCAGCGTCCGGCCGTTGCTGCTGCGGTGTCGCTCATGGGTGTCTTCATAGATCGGGACGCTGTTGGCCGCAATTGGCCGCCCTTGTCGCAGTTTTCGCCTGACGCGGATGTGATCCCGGTCAAACGCGCGTAAGCGTTTTCGTGCCGCCGGGCTTCACCGCAGTTACTTTGTAGGGCATCCCGGCCTTGTCATAAGTGGTCCAGTCGCCGACCTGCTCGCCCATGACGAAGTGACCGGTGCGCAGCCTGGTCCCGTCCTTGCGGAACCATTCCCAGTAGCCGTCGGCGAGACCGTCGACCGTCTGGCCCTTTGCCCAGAGCGAGCCGTCCCTGTGGCGCTGGATGTGCTCTTTGGCCTGCGTCATGGTCTTCTCCGGTGCGATCTAGTCGGACGAGCCCTTCAGCGCAAGCGCAGCGGCGAAGGGGCCGATCACGGCAAGAAACAATGTGAGCGCGGCGAGAATGAGGAATGGCGGCAGGAACGGGTTCGGTTCGTTGACGGCGGCGTAGGCCGCCGAGACCCCGAAGATCAGCACGGGGATCGCCAGCGGCAGGATCAGAACCGAAACGAGCAGGCCGCCGCGCGGCAGCGAGACGGCGACCGCCGCGCCGACCGCGCCGACGAAGGTGATGGCCGGCGTGCCGACGGCGAGCGTGAGCGTCGTTGCTGCAATCGAGACCGGTTCCATGTTCATGAACAGGCCGAGCAGCGGGGAGGCGATTACCAGCGGCAGCACGCTCGCGGCCCAGTGGGCCGCGCATTTGACCAGCACTGCCAGCGCCAGCATGTGGCGGCCGTCCGCCAGGATCATCAGGTCGAGCGCGCCATCTTCCCGATCAGCCTGGAACAGCCGGTCGAGCCCGAGCAGGGCGGCGAGCAGCGCGCCGATCCACAATATCGCAGGCCCGATGCGGGACAAAAGGTTTAGGTCAGGCCCGACGCCGAAGGGGATGACCGCCACGACGGCCAGGAAGAACAGCACTCCGACCAGCGCCCCGCCGCCGGCGCGGATGCCGAGGCGCAGGTCGCGGACGAAGAGCGCTAGCAAAGGACTCTTCCCCGTTCGGCGTCGTACCCTACGTTGCCCCCCTCTGCCCTGCCGGGCATTTCCCCCACGAGGGGGGAGATTGGCAGCTTCTCGTTATCCGCTTCATCTGAAACATCGGCGATTGGCGAAGTCAGATGTGAAAGTCGATCACACCCCTTGTGGAGGAGATGGCCGGCAGGCCAGAGGGGGGTGGCAGTACAGTGAGTCACGCGACCCCCATCCTCAACTCGCTCGCCCCATCCAGCCCGAGCGGGACATGCGTGGCGGCGACGATGATGCCGCCGTCATCCAGATGCGCCGTCATCAGCGCGGCGAACTGCTTTTCCGACGCCGCGTCGAGGCCCGCCGTCGGCTCGTCGAGCAGCCAGATCGGGCGCCACGACACCAGCAGCTTGCAGATCGAGACGCGGCGCTTCTGGCCGGTCGACAGATAGCCGTAAGGCAGGTGCCCGATGTCTGGCAGGCCGACCATCTCCAGCGCCTCCGCTGGCTCCAGATGCGGCTCGCCGTGGAAGTCGCGCCAGAAGGCGAGGTTCTCGTCGACGGTCAGCGCGGTCTTCATCGCGTTCTGGTGCCCGAGATAGTGGCAGGCCGAGCCTAGGGAAACATCCTCGCCGCCGCCTTCGAGGCGAATCACTCCCGAGGCCGAGGGAAGCAGCCCCGCCACGACGCGCAGCAGCGTCGATTTGCCCGACCCGTTGGGGCCGGTGACGACCAGCCCGTCTCCTCCTCCGAGATCGAAGGAAATACCATCGAAAACCGGCTCGCCGCCGCGTTCCCCGCTGAGGTTTTCGGCGATCAGCCGCATGCGCTTTCCGTTTCCCGGCTGCCGCCGGATCGTCCGGTGCGACGCAGCAATTTCCCCTGAAGTCGGCCTAGAATCATTTTAAGAATTTCTCTATATGCGTGGCAACCGTGCCAGCGGTCGGCACGGAAACCAATTGCGCCGAACCAGCGCGCGCGCCGCCTTGAACGGCCGGGTCGCGGGGGACGGACAGCGGAAATGACCGTACCCGCACCTTTGCGCGTGATGAGCATGCACTGGCGTCCGTTACCCCATCGGCAACCGAACGTTAGGGATCGCACGTGTCCAATTCACTCGACAGCTTCAATTGCCGCCGTACTCTCACCGTAGGGGGCAAGGACTACATCTATTACAACCTCGTCGAAGCCGAAAAGAACGGCCTTGATGGCGTCTCTCGCCTGCCGTTCTCGATGAAGGTGCTGCTCGAGAACCTGCTGCGCAACGAGGATGGCCGCTCGGTCACCAAGGAGGCGATCCAGGCGGTCGCCGGCTGGCTCGCCGACAAGGGCACGGCGGGCGTCGAGATCGCCTACCGGCCGGCCCGCGTGCTGATGCAGGACTTCACCGGCGTTCCGGCGGTGGTGGACCTCGCTGCCATGCGCGACGGCATCGCCTCGCTCGGCGGCGATCCCCAGAAGATCAACCCGCTGGTGCCGGTCGACCTCGTCATCGACCACTCCGTCATCGTCGACGAGTTCGGCACGCCGATGGCCTTCGCCCGCAACGTCGAGCTGGAGTACCAGCGCAACGAAGAGCGCTACAAGTTCCTCAAGTGGGGTCAGCAGGCGTTCCGCAATTTCCGCGTCGTGCCGCCCGGCACCGGCATCTGCCATCAGGTCAATCTCGAATATCTCGGCCAGGTCGTGTGGACCAATGACGAGAGCGGCGAGACCGTCGCCTATCCCGACACTTGCGTTGGCACGGATTCGCACACGACCATGATCAATGGCCTCGGCGTGCTGGGCTGGGGCGTCGGCGGCATCGAAGCAGAGGCGGCGATGCTCGGCCAGCCGGTCTCCATGCTCCTGCCGGAAGTCATCGGCTTCAAGCTCACCGGCAAGCTCAAGGAAGGCATCACCGCCACCGATCTGGTGCTGACCGTCACCCAGATGCTGCGCAAGAAGGGCGTCGTCGGCAAGTTCGTGGAGTTCTTCGGTCCCGGCCTGTCGTCGATGACGTTGGCCGACCGCGCCACCATCGGCAACATGGCGCCGGAGTACGGCGCGACCTGCGGCTTTTTCCCCGTTGACGGCGAGACGGTGCGCTACCTGACCACGTCGAGCCGCGCCGAGGACCGCATTGCGCTGGTCGAGGCCTATTCGAAGGCGCAGGGCATGTGGCGCGATGACGGCACGGCCGATCCGGTGTTCACCGACATGCTGGAACTGGACCTCGGCGACGTGGTGCCGTCGATGGCCGGCCCGAAGCGTCCGGAAGGGCGTATCCCGCTCGAAGGCATCGCCTCGGGGTTCGCCAAGGCGCTGGAAGCGGAATACAAGAAGACCGTCGACACGGCCCGGCGCTATGCCGTTGAAGGTGAGAGCTTCGATCTGGGCCATGGCGACGTGGTGATTGCCGCCATAACGTCGTGCACCAACACGTCCAACCCGAGCGTGCTGATCGGCGCGGGCCTGCTCGCCCGCAACGCCAACCGCGTCGGGCTGAAGCAGAAGCCGTGGGTCAAGACCTCGCTCGCCCCCGGCAGCCAGGTGGTGGCTGAGTATCTGGAGAAGTCCGGCCTGCAGAAGGAGCTCGACCAGGTCGGCTTCAATCTCGTCGGCTTCGGCTGCACGACCTGCATCGGCAATTCCGGTCCGCTGCCGGCGCCGATTTCCAAGACCATCAACGACAAGGGGCTGATTGGCGCGGCGGTGCTTTCGGGCAATCGCAACTTCGAGGGTCGCGTGTCGCCCGACGTGCAGGCGAACTACCTCGCCTCGCCGCCACTGGTGGTGGCCCATGCGCTGGCCGGAACGGTCACGAAGGACCTGACGACCGAGCCGCTCGGCGAGGGCGCGGACGGCAAGCCGGTCTATCTCAAGGACATCTGGCCGACTACGCAGGAGATCCAGGAATTCATCGAGAAGTATGTCACCCGCGAGATCTTCGCCGCCAAGTATGCTGACGTCTTCAAGGGCGACGAGAACTGGCAGAAGGTGCAGGCGCCTTCGGGCGAGACCTATGCGTGGGATGATTCCTCCACCTACGTTCAGAACCCACCCTATTTCGTCGGGATGGGAGCGAAGGCTGGCGGGATTGCCCCGATCAAGGGCGCGCGCGTGCTGGGCCTGTTCGGCGACAAGATCACCACCGATCACATCTCGCCTGCCGGCTCGATCAAGGCGGCCTCGCCCGCCGGCAAGTACCTCATGGACAATGCCGTCGCCGTCGCCGACTTCAACCAGTATGGCACGCGTCGCGGCAACCATGAGGTGATGATGCGGGGCACCTTCGCCAATATCCGCATCCGCAACCACATGCTGGGTGAGAACGGCAAGGAAGGTGGGTTCACCATCCATTATCCGTCGAAGGAGGAGCTTTCGATCTACGACGCGGCCATGCAGTACAAGGCCGAGGGAACGCCGCTGGTGATCTTCGCCGGCGTCGAATACGGCAACGGCTCGTCGCGCGACTGGGCGGCCAAGGGGACGAACCTGCTCGGCGTCCGCGCCGTCATTGCACAGTCCTTCGAGCGTATCCATCGCTCCAACCTCGTTGGCATGGGCGTGGTGCCCTTCACCTTCGAGGACGGCACGAGCTGGGCCTCGCTCAATCTCAAGGGCGACGAGATCGTCACCATCGATGGGCTCGAGACGATCAAGCCGCGGCAGAAGATGTCGGCGACGATCGAGTATTCGGACGGTTCGGTGAAGGAGGTTCCGATCCTCTGCCGCATCGATACGCTCGACGAGCTCGACTACTTCAAGAACGGAGGCATCCTGCAATACGTTCTGCGCGACCTGGCGGCCTGATCCTCACAGGACAGCGAAGCTCGACCAAAGCCCCGGCAGCAATGCCGGGGCTTTTCCATTGGTACGGGGTTCGGAACGGCCGAACCCGTTTCGCCGGCGGCGCTGCGCTTCCGTCAGTTGCCGAAATGCAGCAGACAATCCCGCCCGGCGTGTTAGGGTCCGGTTTCCGGAAGCCATCACCGATCCTGCCGATGCCTCGACCGCGTTTTCTTGTGTTTTCCCTGCTTTGTTCACTGATGCTGCCCGTGCCGGTTTCCGCACAGGACGCAGTGAGCACCGACAGGGATATCTGGGCGGCAGTCGGCGGGCTTTCGAGCGGCGATCTTCTCAACGTCCGTGCAGAGGCCTCGCCGTTGGGGCGAACCGTCGGCAGGCTGCCCAACGGCACCATGGTCCGCAAACTCGAATGCGGGCTCTTTGACGGCTACGAATGGTGTCGCGTGGACTCCCCGGAGGTCGAAGACCTGACGGGCTGGGCGCCCGCGCGCTATCTGGCGTCGCAGGAGGACGGGGGCGGCGAACCGGCCCTGGCTGTCGAGGCACCCGCCGCCGAGGCGGCTGACAGGGACGCAAGGCTGGCTGCAGAAGCCGAAAGCGCTCTGCCACCGGGACTTGAGGACAGGTTCGCGGGCGGTTCGGCGCGACCGATCGACGAGGTTCGAGCGCAGGAGTCTCGCGTTCCGCAAACCGCCGATGCCGTTGTGAACGAGGCGCCCGGCGGCCCTGCTCGGGCGGAGCCGGGTGAAGCGCAGCAGGCCGCCGCCCCCGGATATCCGCAGCAGGGCACGCCGGCTCCGGGCATACCCGTCCCGTCACCACGACCCGGCGCGGCCGAGGTGGATCAAGGAGAAAGCCCTTCCGCGACGGCGGCTCAAGCGTCGCCATCAGGGGCTGCATCCCCCGTCGGTGAAGGATCGGCGCCAGCGATGCCGGATGCGGGCGCACAGCCGGGCAGACTCGCCGACGAGATACCTTGTGCCCGCTACTCTGGCCAACCCATGGTGCGTTGCGCCGTTCGCGTAGTTCGCACGGGCGATGAGGCTGCCGAAGTCACCGTCGTCTGGCCTGACGGTGGAACGCGGGTGATCACGTTTCGCAACGGCACGCCGTCGGGCTCCAATTCGCGCGGTGATCTCCGCTATACGCGCGAGGGCACGCTCAACATGATCCGCATCGGCGTTTCGGAGCGTTTCGAGATATTGGACGCGCTCGCCTTCGAGGATTGATCCGTTTACGAGGGCGCCTGGCGCGCTCCGTATCGCGCGACGCCCGCCAGCAGCACACCGAGCATCAGTCCGTTTAGCGTATGCCAGAGGAAATGGGTGCCGACCGGCATCGCCTCGCACACCACCGGATCCAATGCACGGAAGGCGACCGAGACGACGAAGATCGATGCCGCTGCGATGTTGAACCAGCCGGCCAGGCTTCCGGTGCGGAGCACCAGAAGACCGAAGAAGACCAGTGCAAGGAACGGCGGCAGATAACCGGTTGAGCCGTTGGACGCCACGCGCAGCCATTCGGGAACCAGAGCTGTGAGAACTCCGGCAACGACGTAGAACGCGAGGAAGATCGCCAGAGCCTTCGGCCGCGGCATCACCATGTAGCGGCGAAGGTTGAACCAGGTATAGACGAGGGTGAAGCCGGCGATGGGCAGGATGTCCGCCCACATGGTGAGCCGGCTGGCGAAAGTGTGGAACAGGAACGAACCGACGCCGATCGCAACCACCCACCAGCACAACAATTCCGAAAAGCCGTCCGACCCGCGCCGCCGCACTGCCGCGACGCCCCAAAGCCCCGCGATGACGAAGGCGAGGTTGGTGAGCGCGTTGACCGGCTCCGACCAGAAGGCGGCGTCGGTGCGTTCGCAATAGAGGTCGACGCTGTCGTGGAGATGCTCGAACATGATGCCTCCCGATGACGTGTCCGGCGCGGTGGGCCGACAACGGAACCCGCTTTTCGGGCGGTTTCGACACATTGTCAAAGCATCGGATCATCAGGCGAGAGCCAGATCACGGCCGTGGCGTCAAGTGGCACAACAGTTTCACCGCAACGTGACTTTCCGCACGGGGTCACCCTGCTAATCTGGCGGCGGTTCTGGACAGGGTCCGCAAAGGACCCGTGAGGAAATCGGGAAATCTCTTGGACGTAACTAGACTCAGGCTCGCTGCGGCCGCGCTGCTCGTTGCCTTTTCCACCGGTGCCGGCGCCTCCGACCTCGTCAAGCGGCCGAAGGCTGTGGTCGAGCTGTTTACCAGCCAGGGATGCAATTCGTGTCCGCCGGCCGACGAGATGCTCGGCGCATTGTCGCTGTCAGGGGACGTGGTGGCTCTCGCCTACCATGTCGACTACTGGGACTATCTTGGCTGGAAGGATACGCTGGCCAGCGCAGACAACACGGTCCGTCAGCAGGATTACAGCCGCGCGCTTGGCAACCGCTCGGTCTACACGCCGCAGGCGATCGTCAACGGCCGCGTCCACATGAACGGCGCCAAGCGGCAAAAGGTCGATGCCGCCATAGCCCGAATGGCCGGAACCGATCGCGGCATGACCGTCGATGTACAGGTAACTTACAAGCGCGGCTCCGTGATCATCGAGACCGGCGGTGCAGACGGGCCGGTGGGCGATGCGCATGTCGTGCTGGTCTATCTGCGCCCGGCGACGGCAGTGGAAATCAAGCGCGGCCAGAACAAGGGCCGCAGTTTCACCTACCACAACGCGGTCGCGGGCTTCCATACCGCCGGAACGTGGCACGGCCAGCCCGCGCGCTACGAGCTTCCGATGAGCGAAATCGCCAAGAAGGGAGCTGGCGGCTGCGCCGTTCTGGTGCAGCAGCGGGACCCGGACGGTCTGCCAGGACCGATCCTCGGAGCAGCCATCATCGACACCGCTCCCGGCCTGTAGAAATCCCATACACTTCAAACAAAAACCGGCGCCGAAAAAGATCAGCGCCGGTGATTGCTTGCTTTGGGATCGTCGTGCCATCGACTTCCGGACAACCGGAGTTGGTTCGATCCGACCTTGACCCCGTGGGCGGGGGGCTTGGGGTTACAGGGCCATGCCGGACCGAACCGTCTCAGGCAACGGGTGCATGTTTGCCAGACATTGGGGCGTCAGATTGGATAAAAGACGGCGAGAATGTGGCGGCTCTTCACCAATGGCGACAGGTTGTGGCGCTTCGTGATGGAACTTTTCGTGGTAATCCGTATCGAAGCCTGTGTCAGGCCGGGACATTTGTCGCTTGCAATTCAGCGGCCGGCGCGCGACCCTTCAGTAATGGAACCGTCATGAAGGGCCGATGAATGACCGATCACGGCGTGGGCGCGGGGGATAGGGAAGACTCCGCAATACTCATCCCGCTCAACGAGTTTCGACGCGAGCGGGAGGACCAGCCGGTGACATTCCATCGAAGGGAACTCGATCTTATCCTGCGGGTATACGGTACGATGGTCGCGGCCGGCGAATGGCGCGATTACGCGATAGACCATCTGCGCGACCGGGCGATCTTCTCCGTGTTTCGTCGCACAAGCGAGGTGCCGCTGTTCCAGGTCGTCAAGACGCCCGCGCTTGCCCGTCGCCAGGGGGCTTTCTCGATCATCGCCGCCAGCGGGATCATCCTCAAGCGTGGCCACGAGCTGGCACGGGTCCTGGCTGTCTTCGACAAGAAGCTGAAGCTGGTAGGGTCCTGAGAAGCTGCAGGCCATCGAAGGGGCCGCACGGTGGATCGCAGCCCGCCTCCATGTGGGGCGTCGCTAGCATGAACAATGAAAATACAGCCTAAGCCTATCTCACCGATTGAAATTCCATGCTTCGGAACGGGTCCAATTTAGGATCGACAATATCTACTGATTTAGTAGAGTAAGCCTGTCAGGAGGCTTGCGATGTCATTTGATCCCTTGTCCCGCCAGCGGCGCGGAAATCCGGCGAAGACCGTGACAGTGCCTGGTCTCGTCGGTTACGGCATTTTCGCGGTCGCGTTCTGCTTCACGAGCGCGGTTGTTCTGGGGCTCGTGCCCTGACGTTTCCCGCTTAATCGAATTGGCAAAGGCGACACGCAACGGGGGTAATCAGCCAAGGCCCGGCACGAAGAAGGATCGTGATGCCAATAGACTTCACCCTGTCTCCAGTTCCTCGATCGGATCGAGGCGATGCGTCCCTCAGTTCCCTGTTCTTCAATCCCGATACGGCGCGTTCGCTGCTCGTCGCTGCCGAGGATGCGGGCTTCGGCGGCGTGATTATCGACGATCCGATCGGGCTGCTCGGCAATCTTGACCTGTCATCCTATGCCGCATCCAAGACCGAGGCGCTCGGGGTCATCGTCACCCATTGGGCTGGCGTGATGTCGCCCGAGGTTGCCGCGCGGCAGATCGCCTCGATCAACAACCTTGCCAATGGCCGTCTCGGGGTCCGCTTTCCCGTCGAGGAGGCCGTCAGAGGTCGCAGTACGGCGACGCCGGACCATTCCGCCCGACAGCAGCGTACCGACGAATATGTGATGCTGCTCAAGCGGCTTTGGTCGAGCAGGCAGCCGTTTGACTTCGAGGGCCCGTTCCACAGCGTGCGCGGCGGATTTGTTGCCGAGAAGAACGCCTTCGGTCCGGAAATTCCAATCCGCATGTCGGGGCGCTCCGGTGCAGCGCTGAGCATGGCGGGCCGCCATGCCGACCTGTTCGAGCTTGAAGCAGGTTCGCTGTTCGATGTCCGCACGACGATGCGTCGGGTGGCTGCTGCGGCAGCGCCGTTCGGCCGGGGCGGGGCCATCAGCTTCGCGCTGCCGATTACCGTGATCGGCGAGGATACCGCGCCGGCGAGGGTCGAACATCCGGCCTGCACAATCCGGCTCGGCGATCCGTCACGAGCGGTTCTGACGTTGCTGCCGTTCATCGAGGCGGGCATTGCCGAGTTCGTGATTTCGGGAGTGCTGGACCCGGCCGCTATCCGGCGCTTCGGCCAGCAGGTCATTCCGCTCGTGCGCAACTCGGTGCTGCATCGGCGCGCTGCCGACGGTGTCGCGACATTGCCGCAGCCTCACGTGCAATTCCAGACCGCTACCCTGCGCTGGCGCAGCGGCCAGGCTGGATGACTTTGCAAGTAATCCGGCCTCGAAAGAGAAAAGCTGCTGCGCCGGTCTCGGCTGGCTCGTCGGATCAGGCGTGCTGCTGCTGTGGAGGCTCGATGTCGTCGTTGGCGGCGTCGCGCATCTCGGCAAGGCTCCGGTTGTCGAGAACTTCGGCCATGGCGTGGCGGACTTCGAGCATCATGTGGCGAACCTGGCAGGTCGCCTCGTCGCAATCCTCACACCGCTCGTAGCGCGTGCGGCTGGCGCAGGGGATCGGCGCGAGGGGGCCGTCGAGCACGCGCACGACGTGCCCCACCTTGATCTCTGCCGGCAGGCGGGCAAGCCTGTAGCCGCCGTCCTTGCCCTTGCGGCTCTGCACGAAGCCCGCATTGCGAAGCTCGGCGAGAATGGCGTCGAGGAACTTCTTGGGAATGTTGTTGGAACTGGCAATGTCGTTGACGAATGCGAGCTGGCCGGGTGGCAGTTGGGCCAGATAGACCAGTGCCTTGAGGCCGTACTTTCCCTTTTTGGTAAGCATTCCGCGTATGTGGTCCTGGCGGGCGGCGGGGCCGCGATCAAAAGGCGCCGGGCGAAGCAGGTCATTCCATCCGCGCCGGGATGCCCGACAGATAATGTCTAGCAATATGATAGACAACTGCAATTGTGTTGAGATTTCGTTGTAGTTCCCCGGCAAGCCCCCTGAAGTCGTGGCGCATGGTCGGGGAAGATCACGGCAAAGGCGTCCGCGATCAGGAGGCGGTGCCCGACGGGTAGACGTTGGCGCGGAGGATGCGCAGGACACCCTTCTCGCGCGCGGACACTTCGGCGTCCGGTGCGACATCAATCTCGATGGTGCTGCCGTCGTCCGTACGAGCGAGAATACGGCGGCCTCCGGGGCGGTCGATCACCCTGATCACGGCGGCTGGCACCCCCGTCCCGCCGATTGCCCAGTCGATGTCGGACGGACGCACGAATACGTCGACCGGGCCCTCGGCCAGCGCCGTATCTGCGATTTCGGCATCGCCCACGAAAATGCGCCCGCCACGCGCGTGGCCCGCAAGCCGGTTGGCGTCGCCAAGGAAACGCGTCACGAAGGCCGAGTTCGGCGTGCGGCATACTTCACGCGGGGTGCCCTGCTGCACGATCAGGCCCTGATCGAGTATGACGACCCGGTCGGCGAGGTCGAGTGCCTCCTCCTGGTCGTGCGTGACGAACAGCGTGGTGATGCCGAGCTCGTCGTGGAGCTCCCGCAGCCAGCGGCGGAGGTCCCTGCGCACGTTCGCATCGAGCGCGCCAAAGGGTTCGTCGAGCAGCAGCACTTGCGGGTCGACCGCAAGGGCGCGGGCCAGAGCGACGCGCTGGCGCTGCCCGCCGGAAATCTGTGTCGGGAAGCGGCCGCCGAGGCCTTCCAGCCTTACCAGTGTCAGAAGCTCGTCGACGCGCCTTGCGATATCGGCGGCATGGCGTCGGCGCTTCGACACCTTCATCCCGAAGGCCACATTCTCGGCCACGGTCATATGGGGAAACAACGCATAGTGCTGGAAAACGAAGCCAACGCCGCGGTCGCGCACCGGGATGCCAGTGGCGTCGTAATCGTCGAAGTGGATGGTTCCGTCGTCGGCATATTCGAGGCCCGCGACCATGCGCAGGATGGTGGTCTTGCCTGAACCCGAAGGTCCCAACAGCGCGACTAGTTCGCCGCTGCCGATCTCCAGCGACACGCCGCGAACGGCGCGGAAGCTGTCGAATTCCTTGACGACGTTGTCGAGCGTGATTTTCATGGCGTCGTTTCCTGCGAGACGGAGGCTGGGCCGGCGAGCGTGCGGCGGCCGGCGCGGCCGGCACCCTGCCGCTCCAGCAACACCTTTGCGACGATGGTGACGAGGGCGAGGACGGTGAGGATCGAAGCGGCAGCGAAGGCGCCCACGGTATTGTAGTCGTGGTAGAGCAGCTCGACATGCAGCGGCAGCGTGTTGGTCTGTCCGCGTATCTTGCCGGAGACGACCGACACCGCACCGAATTCGCCCATCACGCGCGCGTTGCACAGCACGACCCCGTAGAGCAGCGCCCAGCGGATATTGGGAAGCGTGACCGAGAAGAAGGTTCGCCAGCCCGAGGCGCCCAGCGAGGTCGCGGCCTCCTCAAGGTCGCGTCCCTGCGCCTGCATCAGCGGGATCAGCTCGCGCGCCACGAAAGGCGCGGTGACGAACATAGACGCCAGCACGATACCCGGCAGGGCGAACAGGACCTTTACGTCCGCCGACTGCAGCGCCGGGCCGAACAGGCCTTGCAGCCCGTAGACGAAGAGATAGGCGACGCCGGCCACGATCGGCGAGATCGAGAACGGAATCTCGATGACGACGAGCAGGAAACGCCTTCCCCAGAAATCGAACTTGGTGATCGCCCAGGCCGCAGCGATGCCGAATGCGGTGTTGATCGGCACGGCGATCAGGGCCGTGATCACGGTCAGGTAGATTGCGTGGCGTGTGTCGGGATGGGCTATCGTCGCGCCGAAATGGCCGAGGCCCAGAGAAAAGGCCTGGGTGAAGATCACGGCCAGCGGCGCGACGACCAGGAGAGCGCCGAAGACCAGCACGAAGGCGATGAGCGAGCGGCGGAAGGCGGGCGCGTCGCCGATGCGCGGCGGCTTGTTGCGGAGATGTGCGGCCATGTCAGCCCCTCGCCGTGTAGCGCAGGGCGCGCGCTTGCAGATAGTTGGTGACGGCGAGCATGACGAACGCGGTGATCAGCAGAACCGAGGCAATTGCGGCGGCGGCGGCGTAGTTGAATTCCTCGAGCCGGATGAAGGCGAGAAGCGCCGTGATCTCCGTGGAATTGGGCCGGTTGCCGGCGATGAAGATGATCGCGCCGAACTCGCCGAGGCTGCGTGCGAAGGAGAGCGACAGCCCGGCCAGCAAGGCGGGCGTGAGGAGCGGCAGGATCACGCGGCGGAAGATGTCCCAGTCCGAGCCGCCCAGCGACTGGGCAGCTTCCTCGATCGCTGGGTCGAGGTCTTCCAACACCGGCTGCACCGTGCGCACCACGAAGGGCAAGCTGGTGAAGAACATCGCGATCATGATGCCGAGCGGCGTATAGACGACCGCGATGCCGGCCTGAGCCAGAAGCGAGCCGAGCCAGCCGTTCTGCGCGAAGAGCGCGGTAAGCGCTATGCCGGCCACGGCGGTCGGCAGGGCAAAGGGCAGGTCGACGATGGCGTCCACCAGCCGCTTGCCCGGAAAATCGTAGCGGACCAGCACCCAGGCGAGCGAGAGACCGAAGACGAGGTTGGCGACCGTGGCGCCCAGCGCGCACAGGACGGTGACGCGGTAGCTGGCCAGAGCGCGACCGGAGGTGACGATGCGCCAGTATTCCTCAGGACCCAGGCTGGCCGCCTTGAAGACCAGCGCGCCGATGGGCAACGCCACGATCAGCGCCACGTAAAACAGCGTTATGCCTAACGACAGGCGCAGACCGGGCAGGACGCGGCGTCTCAATTGAAGGCTCCCCTTGGCCGGAAACGGCAACCGGCGGGCTCGCGCCCGCCGGTCCTAGACGAGAGTGCGACGTCTGCGTCAACGATCGCCGTAGATCTGATCCAGCAGCGCACCGGACGCGAAGTGTTCCTCGCGGATCTTGCCCCAGCCACCGAACACGTCCTCGACGGTCACCAGGCGAATTTCGGGGAACTGGTCGGCGACCTCCGCCTTGACGGTTTCGTCATGCACGCGGTTGCCGTGGGCGGCCAGGATGCGCTGGCCCACTTCCGAATAGAGGAAGTTCAGATAGGCATTGGCCAGTTCGGTCGTGCCGCGCTTCTCTGCGACCCTGTCGACGACCGCCACCGGGAATTCGGCCAGCAGGCTGACCGTCGGCACGACGCTGTCGAACTTGTCCTCGCCGAACTCCTTGGCGATGCCTCGTGTCTCGGCTTCGAAGGTGATCAGCACGTCGCCGATCTCGCGCTCGACAAACGTCGTCGTGGCGCCGCGGCCGCCGGTGTCGAAGACCGGCACGTTGTCGAACAGCTTGCTGATGAATTCGGCAACTTTCTCCTGATCGCCGCCGAACTCTTCAAGCGCGTATGCCGACGCGGCGAGATAGGTGTAGCGCGCGTTGCCGGACGTCTTCGGGTTGGGGAAGATCACCTGGACGTCGTCGCGCACCAGATCACCCCAGTTGGTGATGTTCTTCGGATTGCCCTCGCGGACAAGGAAGGACGGAAAGGAATAATATGGCGAGGCGTTGTTGGGCAGTTCGCTCTGCCAGCCGTCGGCAACGAAGCCGTGCTGCACGAGGAACTCGATGTCGGTCACCTGATTAAAGGTGACGACGTCGGCCTCGAGACCCTCGGCGACAGACCGCGCCTGCGCCGACGAGCCCCCATGCGACTGGTCGACCGTGACGTCCTGGCCGGTCTCGGCCTTATAGGCGGGAATGAACGCCTCGTTGACCGCCACATAGAGTTCGCGAGCGATGTCATAGGATGCGTTGAGGATCGAGTTCGCCTGCTGGGCCTGCGCGGGCACGGCGGTGAGGGTGGCCAGCGCGACGCCGGCCAGGATAATCGACTTCATGGGGGTCTCTCCAGACGGATAATGCCCAACAAACTAGTCGAGATGGGATCGACGTCGGAGATACGCGACCGCCATGTTTGCAGTCTCGTGAAAATCTTGTTCCAAGAATATAAGAAAATCGGGAATGAAAAACCTGCAATTTGCCGACCCAGCCGGCGAGGGACCGCAAATTTGCACTCCAGTCGGATGTTCCAAGGCCGATTATTCGGCTGACCGGGTTGCACGACGCCATGTCGCTACTCGTGCAGAAACCCCGCGCAAAACCCGGCCTGTCGAGAGGTCCCGCGGTTTTCCGTCCAATGTCGATCGTCCATTCGCATTCCAATGCGCTGCCCATGGCGCGCTGGTCCTCGCGGCACGTCATCTTTGCCGGCCTGTGAGGCGAAACGGTCGTGAGGTTTGGTTAGGCTTTTTAGTCTATCTGTCAGCAGATTATCGATCGCGGGATGGGGCAGGCGGGCGATGAAAGTACTTGCGATCGACGATTCAAGATCGATTCTCGCAGCGATTGCGGATGTTGTCGCGGGCGTGGGGAACTGTTCGGTTGAAACCCGCCTCGACCCTCTGGCGGCGATGCAGGCGTGCCGGGAACAGCAGTTCGATCTCATACTGATCGACTACGTCATGCCGGGCATGAACGGCGTGGAATTCATCGCCGCGCTGCGTCTCCTCGACGCGTACCGGCTCGTTCCGATCGTCATGATCACGTCGGAAGTCGATCAGAAAGTCCGCCTACGCGCCATCAAGGCCGGCGCGACCGATTTTCTCAACAAACCGTTCGACCCGGTCGAGTTGCAGGCGAGGGCGCGCAATCTGCTGGCGCTGCGCAAGGCACAGCTCGAATTGAGCGACCGTGCGCGCCTGCTGGCGTCCGAGGTGGACGCCGCGACCAGGCATCTCGCGCAGCGAGAGGAAGAGGTGATCTGGCGGCTGGCCCGCGCGATCGAGTATCGCGACGGCACCACCGGCGAGCATGTCTCGCGGGTCGCCATGATCTCGCGGCTGATCGCGGAAGGGCTCGGCTTCGACGAGGAGCGTGCCGGCATCATTTACCTTGCGGCGCCATTGCACGACATCGGCAAGATCGGCGTTTCCGACCTGATCCTGCAGAAGCCGGGACGCCTGACCGACGACGAGATGGCGATCATGCGCCAGCACGTGAAGATCGGATGCCACATTCTGGAGGACGGCTCGTCCGATCTGATCCGCGTCGCCGGCCTGATCGCGGGCGCCCATCACGAGCGATGGGACGGGGCGGGCTATCCCGACCGTCTGGCCGGCGAGGCGATTCCGATCGAGGGACGCATCGTGGCAATCGCCGACGTCTTCGACGCCCTCTGCTCGGAGCGCCCCTACAAGAAGGCATGGCCGCTCGAAGATGCCTATGCGGAGATCGTCGCGGGCAGCGGAGCCCATTTCGACCCCCAATGCGTGGCTGCGTTCCAGGAGCAGTGGTCAAAGATCGTCACCGTGATGGATGGCGCGCGCGCGGCCGCCTGAAGGCGCACGCGGCGAAGCAGCCTCCGGCCGGCACTTTTCACAATCAGGTCGTATCTATCTGCCGGTGCGAGCCCGCCGAAAGGCGCCGCCTTGCGCGCCGCGCGCCTACGGTCTCTTCAGGTGCCTAGAACAGCATTGCGTCGAGATCATCCTCGACAGCCTGCGCCGGCGCGCTCCCGGCAACGCCCGACGGTGCGTCCGCTGGAAAGAAGCGGCGGTGGACATCCCGCTCGCGGGCCATGGTGTAGGTCTTGAACAGACGTTCTGCGAGCAGTGCGGCTGCCGAGCCCAACTCTTCTGCATTTCCCTCGACCTCAGCATCGGCGGCTGCCTGGGCCAGCGCCATAGCGCATTCGTCGAGGATGTCGCCGAGCTCACGGGTGAAGTCCAGGCGCGAGACGCCCTGGCCGACGCTGCGTGCGACGTGGTCGCCGCGCAACGAGAGCTCCTTCAGATCGTCGGCGACACGGGCACCGGCCTGCTTGATGTTGGCGAGCGCGGCATCGAGGCCTTCGCCCAGCGACGACGAAGCGTCGTCGCTGCCGGTGCGGGCTTTCGAGGCGGCGCCGCTGAGTTCGTTCAGCCCTGCCAGAAGGCGGTCGGAAACAGTTTCCATCTGCTCCGCGAAGACGCGGAGTTCGGAGGCGACAACGTTCATCGGTTTGCCGGCCTCGCCCATGCGACTGCAGCGCAGGCTGGTGTTGATGGCCATGTACTGGATGTCTGAACGGATGGCGCGAATGCTGCCGACGGTCTCGATCAGCTCTCCCGCCGTTTCCGCCGAGGACTGACCGATCTGGCCGGCGCGAATGCCCGCACTTTCGATCTGCCCGACCATCTGGCGGGCCGAGCCGACGCTTTCCTCCAGCGCCCGCAGGAAGCCGTCGCCGCCGGCGTCCGAACCGCCGCGCGCCTTGCGGCCGAGGGCGACGATTTCCTTGACGTCGGCGGCCAGGCCGCCAAGGCTCGACGTCACCGTCGAGCAACCGGACTGGAATTCCTCGAGCAGGTCGTCCATCTGCGCGGCCAGCAGCGCCAGCAAGGCGGCGCCCTGCGGCTGCCCGGCCACCCCTTCCTCCGCCAGCATGGCAAGACCCGCCTGCACATGCTCGACCCGCTGCCTGGTCATGTCGCCGATCTGAAGGGCGGAGAGGATCCTCGCCACCTTGCCCTGGACCTGCCTTACGAGGTCCGTCAGCGCCGAGGCGATCCGCTGGATGTCGCCATGATGGTCGCCGATCCGCGAGGCGTCTCGCGTAAGGTTCGATGCCAGTTGCGGCACCGATCCGTCATATTGCACAGTGAGGTCGCGCCCCAAGTCGACCGCGGCCTTTACCTGCTCGCGCATCCGGCGCAGCAAGTCCGCAAAATCGTCGACCTGCCGGCGGCCGGATTGAATGCGATCCAGCATCTCGTCGGCGAAATTGGCGAAGGCGGCCGCACCCGCTCCAGTGATCTTGACGGTCACGGCGAAGGTGCGCAGGTAGCGTAGCGTTTCCAGCATCGCATCAACGTCTTCCTGTATCGCCGCGCCTGCTACAGCCAGGCCGGACATGGCGGTCTGGCGTCCGGCATGTACCTGCGGCAGCACGCGCAGTTGCCCGGCCGTCGCGGCCAGGTCCGACACCGTCGCGTCGACGGCGTCCTTTCCGAATGCCGACGTAACCTTGTCGAGCAGGCCGATCATGTCGCCGACGGCCTGCAGGGCCTGAGCGAGAACCTCTCCACCTTCGAGAAAGCGCGATTCGAGCCTGCTGCGTGCCTGTTCTAGGCGCTCGGCGATCCGATGATCTGAGCTTAGCGACCGAAGAGAGGACGGCGTCTGTTGGGATGAAGTCACGACAGCACTCACGAACGATGAAGTCATCCCCGGTCTAGAGCGAAACTGCGAAATTCTGGTAAATTCGCGTGGACCATAAATTGATCACCGCTGGTCCAAATGGGAGTCGATTCTGACGTAGCAGATATTGTGGTGACGCAGAGTCAAGTGCTTAAAAAAGCGGCGGTTTCGACACTTTCGGGCCGCGGCCAACGCCTGTGCAGCCCAAGTCCAAAATAAGTGGCTCGAAACCACCGACAAACCGCCGGGTTCCTTTAACTCGCGATTAACCTCGCCATGAGTCCCTGTCCCCGGATTTTGGGTGCGGGTTCATCTTCCGGGGGCATCATGGACATTCCAGGCGAAACGACAGGCGAGGTGCGCCTGTCGGGGGCGCTGACGATCAGGCGAGTTGCGGAACTGCACGAGACGTTGCGGTCCGCGCTAGCGGCACATCACAGCATCATTCTCGATCTCGACGCAGACGCTGAAGCGGACATCAGCTTCGTTCAGCTCGTGTTGGCCGCGCAGGCCAGCATCCGCTCCGGCGGCAAGGAGATAAGGCTCAAGGCGCCGTGCGCGGGACCTCTGCGCGACGTGCTGGAGCGAGGCGGCTTCCTCGCCGCCGACGAAACCGGCTTCTGGACACAAGAGGGACTCCTGCAATGACGGCATCGATCCTCACGGTCGACGATTCGGCCAGCATCCGGGCGACGATCAAGATCGCGCTCAGCGGCGCAGGCTATTCTGTCGCCGAGGCCGACAACGGCGCCAACGGCATCGCCCAGGCAAACGCGGGCAATTACGACCTGATCATCACCGATCTCAATATGCCGGTTATGGATGGGCTGACCATGATCGAGGAGCTGCGCAAGCTTCCCGCCCATACCGGCGTGCCGATCATCTTCCTGACCACCGAATCCGACGAGGGGATGAAGCAGAGGGCCAAGGCCGCCGGCGCCACCGGCTGGCTGACCAAGCCCTTCGACCCCGAGCAGCTGGTGCGGATTGCAAGAAAGGTGCTGGGGCGATGAGCATTGATCCGGTCGATACATTCAGGATCGAGGCCGCCGAGCTGCTGGAGCAGATCGAGCTGGGATTGCTGGACCTGACCCACAGGCTGGCCGACAAGGACCTCATCGACGCCGTCTTCCGCAGCCTGCACACGCTCAAGGGCTCGGGCGCGATGTTCGGCTTCGACGCGCTGGCTGCCTTCACCCATCATTGCGAGACCGCGTTCGACCGGGTGCGCAAGGGCGAAGTGCCGGCGACCATCGAACTGGTCTCCGCCGTTCTTTCGGCGCGCGACCACATGCGCGCGCTTGTCGAGGAGGAGGTGACGCCGGACCATCTGGCTACCGGCGAGACGCTTCTGGCCGATCTGCGCTGCGCAGTCGAAGGCGCCGAGGGTGGGCCGCAGGCAGCCGCTCCTGTTGCTGCGGCGCAGCCATTAGCGTCTGCCGCAGCCCCGGCTCCCGAATCAAAGGGCGCCGGCTGGAAACTCTGGTTCAGCCTGCCGCTGAATGCGATGTCCAACGGAACCAATCCGCTGGCGCTGTTGGCCGAGCTGCGCGACCTCGGCGACGCCGAAGTGGTTGCCGACGTCTCGGCGGTCCCGCCGCTGGAGGGGCTGGTGCCGACTGACCTCCACGTCGCCTGGAACGTCACGCTGCGCACCGATCAGCCGAAATCGGCGATCGACGACGTGTTCATCTTCGTCATGGACGACATGCAGCTTCGCATCGAACCGCTCGCCGCAGACGGTGACGTTTCCGAGCCGATGGACATGCCGATCGAAGTCGAGGCGGCGCCAGTTGCCGAGGTGCGCGCGGCTCCGGTCGCGACGGCAGAGCCGCCGCGCGCGGTTGCTGTTGCAGAAGCCTCAGCTACCGATACCCGGCAGGCCAAGTCCGCCGAGAGTGTCCGCGTCCCGGCCGAGCGCCTCGACGAACTGATGGACCGTGTCGGCGAACTTGTGATCGCCCAATCGCGCCTGAGCCAATTGGCTGCGTCGAGCGCCGACTTGCATCTGCGCTCCGTCTCGGAAGAGATCGAGCGCCTTTCCGGCGAACTGCGTGACACGATGATGGTGCTGCGCATGGTGCCGGTGGCCACCCTCTTCGGCCGGTTCCGCCGCCTGGTGCACGATCTCGCCCGCGAGACCGGCAAAGCGATCGAATTGGTGACGAACGGGGAGAGCACCGAAGTCGACAAGACCGTAATCGAACGGCTGGCCGATCCGCTCGTCCACCTCGTGCGCAATTCCATTGATCACGGTCTCGAACTGCCGGGTGACCGCGAGAAAGCCGGCAAGTCCGCCACGGGCCAGATCCGGCTTTCGGCACGTCAGGCCGGCGGCGAGGTGATCATCAAGATCACCGACGACGGCCGTGGCATCGACCGCGAACGCGTTCGCGCCAAGGCGGAGGCGTCCGGCCTCATCGAGCCAGGCCAGCAGGTGAGCGACCAGGACCTCCTGCAGTTCATCTTCCATCCGGGTTTCTCGACCGCGCAGAAGGTTACCAACCTCTCCGGTCGCGGCGTCGGCATGGACGTGGTCAAGCGCACGATCGAATCGCTGCGCGGCACCATCGACATGACCAGCACACCCGGCCAGGGGTCGGAGATATCGCTACGCATTCCGCTGACGGTCGCCATCATCGACGGGCTTCTGGTGCGCGTCGGCGAAGGTCGCTACGTCATCCCGCTGGCAGCGGTTGAGGAATGCCTCGAACTGTCGCTCGAAGACGACCTGCGCTCGCGCGGCCGTTCGTTCATCTCGTTGCGAGACAAGCTTGTGCCGTTCCTGCGACTGCGCGAGTTGTTCGCGACCGGCACGAGACCCGATCCCCACCAGAAGATCGTTGTCATCTCGACCGGTGCGGAACGGGTCGGCCTGGTCGTCGACCAGATCATCGGCGACCACCAGACGGTCATCAAGTCGATGTCCAAGCTGCACACCGACGTCGCGACCTTCTCGGGCGCGACGATCCTCGGCGACGGCACGGTCGCTCTCATCCTTGATGTCGCCCATCTGGTGGCGGCGGGTCAGCAACAGGAGGCGCGGCTTCGCGCCGCCGGGTGACGATCATGATCCAGCACAAAAGCATAACAGGGCCGACCGGGGACGAGATGGAAGTCCTGACCTTCAACCTGCACGGCGAAACCTTCGCGCTCGAAGCAGTAAGGGTTCAGGAAATTCTGGACACGCTGCCCGAAACAAGGGTTCCGGGAGCGGAGCGCTTCGTCGACAGCGTGATCAACTTTCGCGGTCGGGTGATCCCGCTGGCCGATCTGCGGCTGGCCTTCGGCATGGAGGCGACGGAGGCGACGATCGACAGCCGCATCGTCGTCATCGAGCTCGACCTGAAGGGTGAGACGACCCTGATCGGCCTTCGTACAGACAAGGTCAACGAAGTGACGACGCTGTCGATGGCTGCCAGCGAACCGCCGCCGAGCGTCGGCATGCGCTGGCGGCCGGACTACATCGAAGGCCTGTTCAAGAGGGGCGGGGAGTTCATCATCCTCCCCAATCTGCACGCAATATTTGCTCAGAGCGAAGCGCCGATGAATGCCGCGCCTCGCTCCATCAACTGACGAATTTCCTGGGGGTAAGTTCAAATGCGTCTAACGATCAAGACCAAGCTGGTCGCGACATTCTCAACAGTCATACTTCTATCCGGCGTCAGCATGTTCGTCGCTGTGCAAAATCTTGCCCAGCTCAACGACACGATGGACAATCTCGTCAACTCGCGCGCGGCGGGCACACTCAACCTCAGCCAGCTCGAAACGCTGACGACCGACATCGGCTCGATGACGCGTCAGATGATCCTGAGCAATGACGTCTCGGAAATGAACGAGATCGCGGGCTCGATGGCGGAACGAAACGCGGAGCTGTCGCGCGTTTCCGACCAGGTGCGGGGCCGCCTGACCACGGATGTGGGTCGCGGCCATCTCGACGCCTTCAGCAGAAGCTGGGACGCCTATTGGCGCCAGAATCTCCAGCTTCAGGAATTGAGCAAGAGGAACACGGATTTCGAGGCGGTTCGCCTTTCGGCCGGTGATGGCACCACGGCTTTCCGCGCGGCCGAGGAGGCCTCCGAAGTCGTCCTCAGGACGTTGCGGGAGGCTGTCAGCCGCGGCGACGTCGGTGCGGCGGACAATTATGACCAGGCGCAGAACGTTCGCTACGACATCGTCGAGTTCTTCAGGCAGCACCGGAACATCCTCATCGCCGGCGACAATCCGGAGCTTCAGGATCGCTGGGCGGAAGGCTACGCGACGCATGTGGCGAAGCTGGAGGGTGACATGCGGTCGCTCCTCGCGTCAACGCAGGGGCAGCAGCGGGCCGCGGTCGTGGCGCTGCAGTCCGCATTCACCCAGGTCAAGGATATCGCAGACCGCGCCAATGCGCTGTCTACCCAGCGCTCCAATTACCAGGCCAACGAGATGGCCAATGGCGATCTGCGTACGACGCGGTTGGAGGCGGTTGCGTCGCTCGACAGCCTCGTCGCTCTGAACAACACGCTGCAGCAGGAGGCGCTTGACGGCGCTACGGCGACCTACGAGACCAGCCGGTCGCTGCTTTTGGCGCTGCTGGCGGTCTCGACGCTGATCGCTGCCGGCGCCGCATTCTGGATCGTCACGTCGATCGGCCGCGGCCTGCGCAACGCCAATGAGGCCGTACACGCCGTCGCCGAGGGCGACCTGACCAAGTTCGCCAATGTCACCACCAAGGATGAAGTCGGCGATCTGCTCGGACACGTGAACACGATGATCGAGCGCCTTCGCGGCGTCGTGGGCGATGCGCTTGCCGCGGCGGAGAACGTCTCTTCGGGCAGCCAGGAGCTGTCGTCGAGCTCGGAGCAGCTGTCTCAGGGCGCGACCGAGCAGGCGTCGGCGGCGGAAGAAGCTTCCTCCTCGATGGAGCAGATGGCCGCCAACATCAAGCAGAACGCCGACAACGCCGCCCAGACCGAGAAGATGGCCCGCCAGTCCTCCAAGGACGCCGAGGCCAGCGGCGAGGCAGTCACCCGCGCCGTCGACGCGATGCGCACCATCGCCGAGAAGATCGGCATCGTGCAGGAGATCGCCCGCCAGACCGACCTGCTGGCGCTGAACGCGGCGGTGGAAGCCGCCCGTGCCGGCGAACATGGCAAGGGCTTCGCCGTCGTCGCATCGGAAGTGCGCAAGCTCGCCGAGCGCAGCCAGACGGCCGCCGCCGAGATCAGCGCGCTGTCGGGTGACACCGTCTCCGTCGCGACCGAAGCCGGGGAGATGCTGACGCGCCTGGTTCCGGACATCCGCAAGACGGCTGAGCTTGTGTCGGAGATCAGCGCGGCCTGCCGCGAGCAGGACATCGGCGCCGCCCAGATCAACGAGGCCATCCAGCAGCTCGACCAGGTGACCCAGCAGAATGCCGGCGCCTCGGAAGAGATGTCCGCGACCTCCGAGGAACTGGCCGCGCAGGCCGAGGAACTCCAGGCCTCGATCGCCTTCTTCAAGGTCGACCAGGCCGGCGCCCGGCGCGCCGCACCGGCAGCGAGCCCGGCATCACGGCCCGTCGCCAAGGCGGCTCCGGCCATGAAGCCCGCCTTCAAGCGTCCCGCCGCGGCTTCCCATTCGGTCCACGCCCAGCAGGAACGCGCCAAGGGCTTCGCCCTCGACATGTCGATGGGCGGCCCCGACGAGCGTGACGCCGAGTTCCGGGAGTCGGCGTGATGAACGCCGG